>Ga0209148_1000370_pt1 | contig 55433 bp, 40 predicted proteins | sample AraplaCol_mMF_r2_2_FD_184288 | JGI IMG/M metagenome (GOLD analysis project Ga0209148, IMG submission 184288) | Arabidopsis root microbial communities from North Carolina, USA - plate scrape CL_Col_mMF_r2 (SPAdes) (version 2) | ecosystem: Host-associated > Plants > Roots > Endosphere | place...
GGCGCCGCCGCCACGGCCGCCTACGGCGCGCTGCTGCACTTCACGACGAACGCGTACGCGCCTTTCCTCGACTCGGCCGTGCTCGTCTTTTCCATCATCGGCCAGATCCTCATGATGCAGCGCCGCGTCGAGAACTGGGCCTTCTGGCTGCTCGTGAACAGCATTGCCGCACCGCTGTATCTGAGCCGCGGCCTCGTCCTGACGGCCGTGCTGTATGCCGGCTTCTGGGTCAATGCCGTCGTCTCCTGGCGCAACTGGCACCGGTTGGCAGCGCACGATACGGCGGCGTCCGCGCGCCGTGCGGACAGTGTCGCCGGGTACGAATACCACGCGGAGTGACGCCGGCCGTCACCGGCCCGCGGGACATCCATGATCAGGCCGAGGAACAGGATCGGCATGACGGCCTGCCACGCCACCGCCACGGGGCGTACCACCGTGATGGTCTTCTGGATTCGCAAGGAAAATTGTCGCGTGCCGCGGACGCCAAGCGGGTGCGCGCCAGGCTCGCCGGCTCCCGGCGAACGGCGCAGCGGTAGCCGCGGCCACAGTGGCGCCGAGTTGTATTTATTGAAACCACATTTGCACAAATAGAGATAATTTGTTACAATGCAACCCCTCCGATCGAGGGGCTGCAACCTGCCCCTCCGGCGTAGCGCATCCCACGCGCCGCCTCCACTTTTTCCTGGCAACCGCGCGCCATCGGCGTGCATCGGTTGTGTTCGCCTTGTGCCGGCGCCGCCGGCACGCCCACCAGGCCGGCGCGGCAGCGCCGGGCGCATCGCTCTGAAAGGACGAAGACGATGACTATCGCAGTACCACGACAATGGGCTACACGCCCCCATCCCGACAATTTCTTGCTGGCCACCGACCTGGACGGCACCCTGCTGGCCGGCGGCATCGAGGCGCGGCGGCGCGTCCGCGAACTGTTCGCGGACGCCCAGGCCGCGCGCGCCGGCCAGCCCGGCCCCAGGCTCGTGTTCGTGACGGGACGCGCGCTCGAATCGATCCTGCCGCTGCTGAGCGACCCGACCATTCCCCGGCCGGACTACATCATCGCCGACGTCGGCGCGACCGTCGTGGACGGCGACCTGCGCCCGGTCGACGCGATCCAGCGCGACATCGCCGCCCGCTGGCCGGGTTCGCAGGCCGTGCTCAAGGCGCTGGCGGGCTTCCCCGGGCTCAAGCGGCAGAGCGTGCCGCAGGAACGGCGCTGTTCGTTCCTGGCCGGCGAGCACGACGTCACGCCAGCGCTGCGGGCGGCGGTCGACGAACTCGGCTGCGACCTGCTGCTGTCGGCCGGCTGCTATCTCGACGTGCTGCCGCGCGGCGTCGGCAAGGGTCCCGCCGTGCTGCGCCTGGCGGAGGCGGTCGGCATCGATCCGGCGACCATCGTCGTCGCCGGCGACACTCTGAACGACTTGTCCATGTTCGAGACGGGGCTGCGCGGCGTGGTCGTCGGCGGCGCCGAGCCGGAACTGGTGGAGCGCGTGCGCAAGCGGCCGCTGGTCCACATCGCCGGCGGCGAGGGCTGCGACGGCATCCTGGAAGGCCTCGTGCGCCACGGCGCGGTCGTGCGCGACGAGCCGGCGCCGGAGGCCCGCGCGCGCGGCCGGGCGGAGCTCGTGATGGTGTACCACCGGCTGCCGTACGACGAAGTGGTCGAGGACGGCGTGCTGCGCCAGCGTCGCCCGCGCAGCCCGAACGGCATCATCCCGACCCTGCTGCGCTTCTTCGCCGGCGCCCGCGCCGGGTCGTGGGTCGCATGGTCGCAGCAGCCCAGCCGCGATCCGGAAGGCTTCGCGCAGCATGTCGACGTCGATCCCGAACGCTATCCGCAACTGCAGGCGGCGCGCATCGCGCTGACCGCCGACGACGTCGACGTGTTCTACAAGAAGTTTTCGAAGGAAGCCTTCTGGCCCATCATCTTCTCGTTCCCCGACAAGGCCGAATTCAAGCAGGCGCACTGGGACCGGTTCCTCGAGGTCAACCGCCTGTTCGCCGAGCGCACCGCGCGCGAGGCGGCGGAAGGCGCCGTCGTCTGGGTGCACGACTACAACCTGTGGATGGTGCCGGGGTTCCTGCGTCCGCTGCGGCCGGACCTGCGCATCGCGTTCTTCCACCACACGGCATTCCCGTCGAGCGACGTCTTCAACATCCTGCCGTGGCGGCGCGAGATCATCGGCAGCCTGCTCCAGTGCGATTACGTCGGCTTCCACGTCCCGCGCTACGTCGAGAACTTCGTCGACGCCGTGCGCTCGTTCGCGCCGGTCGACCTGTGCGGCAGCACGCCGTGCGCGCCGCGCTTCCTCACCTACGGCTGCGCGCTCGGCGTGGACGCGATGACGACGGCCATCGAGGCCGGCGGCCGGCGCGTGAGCCTGGGCGCCCATCCCGTCGGCACCGACGCCGCGCTCATCGAGCGGATCGTGGCCAGGCCGGAAGTCGGGCTGCAGGCGGACGGGATCCGCGCCTACCTCGGCGGCGCGACCGGCATCGTGTCGATCGAGCGCCTCGACTACGTCAAGGGCACCCTCGAGAAACTGGAGGCGTTCGAACGGCTGCTGGACACTCATCCGGAACACGTCGGCAAGGTCACGCTGCTGAACATCATCACGCCGGCCGCGCCGGGCATGGAGATCTACGAAAGCCTGCGCGTCGAGGTCGACCGCACGGTCGGCCGCATCAACGGCCGCTTCTCGACGCTGGACTGGGTGCCGGTGCGCTACTTCTACCGCGCGCTGCCGTTCGAGGAAGTCATTGCCCACTACGCGGCCTGCGACATCGCCTGGATCACGCCGCTGCGCGACGGGCTCAACCTGGTCGCGAAGGAATTTGTCGCCGCCAAGAAGGCGAGCGGCAGGTCGGGCGTGCTGATCCTGTCCGAATTCGCCGGGGCGGCCGTCGAACTGCATGGCGCCCTGTTGACCAACCCGTACGATGCGCACGCCATGACCACCGCGCTGCACCAGGCGCTGACGATGCGCGAGGACGAACGCGCCTACCGCACCGCGCGCATGGCGATGATCGTCGCCGAGCACGACGTGGCGCGCTGGGGCGACGACTTCCTGGCCGCGGTCGAGCGTACCGGCGCGCCGGCGGTGACGGAGGCGAAGGCGGCATGAACCACGTCATCCTGGACCACGATCGCACTGCCCGGGCGCGCGTGCCGGCGACCGCCGCCGTCGTGGGCGCGCTGCCGTACGGCGTCCGGCATCCCGTCGTCGCGCGGCGCGACGCCATTGCAAGGGAGTGCGCACCGTCATGCAATTGATATTGACCGCAGGGTTCATCCTCGCGATCGTCGCCTGGGGCATTTTCGCGCCCGAGGCCATGAGCGGCGTGTTCACGACGATGCTCGCATCCCTGACGCGCAACTTCGGCTGGCTGTACCTGTGGGTGGTCCTCGGCCTCGTCCTGTTCGCCGGTTTCGTCGCGTTCAGCCGCTACGGCAGCCTCAAGCTTGGCGGCGACGACGATGAGCCCGAGTTCAGCGCGGGCAGCTGGTTCGCCATGCTGTTCGCGGCGGGGATGGGCATCGGCCTCGTCTTCTGGGGCGTCGCCGAACCGATTTCCCACTACGGCACGGCGCCGCCGGGCATCGCGGCGGGCACGCCGGAAGCCGCGAACGCCGCGATGCGCTACGTGTTCTTCCATTGGGGCTTGCATCCGTGGGCCGTGTACAGCGTGGTCGCGCTGGCGATCGCCTTTTTCCAGTACAGGCGCGGACAGACGCCCCTCATCAGCAGCGTGACGGGCTCCCTCCCTTGGCGCGCCGTGCAGCCGCTGGCGGGGCTGTTCAACGGCCTCGCGGTCGTCGCCACCGCGTTCGGCGTCGCCGCCTCGCTGGGCGTCGGCGCGCTGCAGATCAACAGCGGCCTGCATGCCGTGTTCGGGGTGGCCATCGGCACGACGGCGCAGGTCGCGATCATCGTCGTCACCGCGGTCGTGTTCATCACGTCGGCCGTCACCGGCGTCGAAAAAGGCATCAAGCAGCTGTCGAACTTCAACATGGCGGTCGCCGTCGTGCTGGCCCTGGCCGTCTTCATCCTCGGCCCCACGGTCGCCATCATCGATACGCTGACGAATACCCTGGGCAATTACCTGAGCGATATCGTCAGGATGAGCCTGCGCGCCACGCCGTTCCGCGCCAGCACCTGGGTGGGCAGCTGGACGATCTTCTACTGGGCCTGGTGGATCTCGTGGTCGCCGTTCGTCGGCCTGTTCATCGCCCGCGTCTCGCGCGGCCGCACGATCCGCGAATTCGTCATGGGCACGGTGCTGGCGCCGACGCTGGCGGCATTCCTGTGGTTCTCGATATTCGGTGGAAGCGCGCTCTACATGCAGATCTGGCAGCACGTGCCGCTCGCCGCAGCGGTCAAGGCCGACGTCGCGACCGCCCTGTTCACGATGTTCGGCGCCATGCCGTTCGGCGGCGTGATGTCGGTCGTGGCGACGCTGCTGGTGCTGGTGTTCTTCGTGACGTCCGGCGATTCGGCCGTGCTGGTGCTCGGCATGATGAGCACGCGCGGCAATCCCGATCCGCCGGGGCGCGTCAAGCTGGTCTGGGGCATCCTGATCGCGGGGATCGCGATCAGCCTGCTCATGGCCGGCGGATTGCAGGCCCTGCAGACCGCGACGATCCTGTTCGCGCTGCCGTTCGCGCTGGTGATCGTCCTGATGGTGATCGCCCTGTGGCGGGCGCTGCGCGAGGACTGGCGCGAGGAAGCACGGCGCGAGCGCGAGTTGCGGCGCCGCATGCGCGAAATCACCCGCGGCTAACGGCGCGCGCCCAGTGTCTTCAGCCAGGCCCAGCCGAGCAGGCCGGATGCCAGCGACGCGGCAAGAATGGCCACCTTCGAGGCATCGACCGTCTCCGGCCGGCCGGCGAACGCCAGGTTCGTGATGAAGATCGACATGGTGAAGCCGATGCCGCCCAATAATCCCGCCCCGGCCACGTGGCGCCAGCCCAGGTCGGGCGGGAGGCGGCACAGGCCCAGGGCGACGGCGGCCGCGCTCGCCGCGACGATGCCGATCGGCTTGCCCGCGGCCAGGCCCAGGACGATGCCCAGGCTGTTGGGGGAGAGCAGTTGCTCGGCCCAGCCCGTGGCGATCACGACGCCTGTGTTGGCCAGCGCGAACACGGGCAAGACCAGGAACGTCACCGGCTTGTGCAGGATATGCTCGAGCCGGTGCGACGGGGACGTTTCGTCGTCGCAGCGCCCGGAATACGGGATCGCGAACGCCAGCAGCACGCCGGCGATGGTGGCGTGCACGCCCGACTTGAGCATGAGGACCCACATCAGCGCGCCGCCGACCAGGTAGGGGGCCAGCGCCATGACGCGCAGCACCCGGTTCAGCCACACCAGCACCACGAACACGGCAAGCGCGGCTGCGAGGTAGGCGAGTGCGACGTGCGACGTGTAGAACAGCGCGATCACGACGATGGCGCCGAGGTCGTCCATCACCGCCAGCGCGGTCAGGAACACCTTGAGCGAGGCGGGCACGCCGCGGCCCACGAGGGCCAGCACGCCGAGCGCGAACGCGATGTCGGTCGCCATCGGGATGCCCATGCCGGCCTGGGTGGGTCCGCCCCGGTTGAGAATGAAATGGATGGCCGCAGGCACCGCGATGCCGCCGGCGGCCGCCAGGATCGGCAGCAGGGCGTTTTTCGGGTCGGACAATTCGCCGTTGTACAACTCGCGCTCGAGCTCGAGGCCGATCAACAGGAAGAAGACCGCCATCAGGCCGTCGTTGACCCATTGCTCCAGGCTCAGGCCGGCCACGTGCGCATGCCAGACGTGCAGGTAGGCGGGGCCCAGCGCGGAGTTCGCGAGCGCCAGCGACGCGAAAGTGCACAGGATGAGGGTGAGCCCGGCGGTCTGGCCGGATGCGGCGAATTCCTTGAAGCTCGTGGTGATCGATGTGGTGATGCCCATGCGTCTTTCCGGAAAGAGCGCGCATCCCGGCGGCGTAGACGGGCGCGCGCAAACCGCGTGGCGGCCCGACCATCGCACATCCTGTCATGCCAGAACGGCACGATCACCCTAGACGCAATTATAACCGGGCGGCATGCGCGCAACGTATTGCGCTCGTGACCGCAAGAAACGTTTGGACAAATATTGCATGTCGGCGAGAATCCATACCGGTATTCAAATCATCCCAGCAACCGCCCATGTCCATGAACGCGCCCGACCTCCAACCCCGGCCACCTTCCTTACGTGCCGCCATCGCCCACCGTTTCAGCCTCCATGACGACAAGGCAGACGCCACCGAGATCGACCGCGGCATCCGTGCCGGCGTGGAATTGCAGGGCGCGACGCTGTGGATCCTGATGCTGGCGATCGTGATCGCGTCCATCGGCCTGAACACCAATTCGACCGCGGTGATCATCGGCGCGATGCTGGTGTCGCCGCTGATGGGACCGATCGTCGGGTTCGGCTACGGCATCGGCATCCTCGATTTCCCGCTGATCCGGCGCTCGCTGGTCAACCTCGCGATCGCCGCCGCGATCAGCCTGGCGACGTCCACCCTGTACTTCGCCGTGACGCCGCTGGCGGAGGCGCAGTCGGAACTGCTGGCGCGGACGACGCCGTCGTTGTGGGACGTGCTCATCGCGCTGGCGGGTGGACTGGCCGGCATCATCGGCCAGACGCGGCGCGAAAAATCGAACGTGATCCCCGGCGTGGCCATCGCGACCGCGCTGATGCCGCCGTTGTGCACGGCCGGCTACGGCCTGGCGAACGCGAACTGGTCGGTGTTCGGCGGCGCGTTCTACCTGTTCTCGATCAATTGCGTGTTCATCGCGTTCGCGGCGGTGATCGTCATCGATTTCCTGCGCCTGCCGCACCGGAAATTCGTGGACCCGGTCAAGGAACGGCGCGTCAAGCGCGCGCTGCTGGCCGTCGTGCTGCTCACGGCGCTGCCAAGCATCTGGCTGGCGGCGCGCCTGGTCGACAACGAAGTCTTCGGCAGCCGCGCGCGCGACTTCGTGCGCAAGGAATTCAGGACGGTGTCGGTGCACGTGCTCGAGACCCGCGTCGCGCCCGGCACGCACGACATCGAGGTGACGCTGATCGGTACGCCGCTGGCGGCGCCGGCGATCAAGGCCATCGAGGAACGGCTCCCGGCCGCCGGATTGAACGATGCGCACCTGTTCGTGCACCAGGGTCCGGTGCAGCAGGTCGAAAGCCAGAAGATCGACGTCGGCAGCCTGAAGGCCGATATCCTGGCCGACGTCGTACGAACCAGCCAGGATGCGCTGCAGGACAAGGACGCGGCGATCGAGGCGCTGCACCGGCAGTTGGCGGCGCAGCAGGCGTGGTTGACGCAGGCCGACGCGGTGGTGCGCGAATTCGAGGCGCAGTATCCGCATTGCGGCGATACGCTGGTCGGCCGGGCCGCCCCGCCCGCGGGAAGCGCCGCGGCGCCGGTCCCGTTCCTCAGCGCCTCGTGCCGGCCCATGCCGCGCACGGACGAGGTCAAGCGCGTCAACGAATGGCTGAGGGTGCGGAGCGGGAACGCCGATGCGAGGCTGATCCTGGTCGCGGCGCGCGGGAAACCGGCACGCCGGAGCGTGCCCGTGGACGGTGGCGTGAAGTGAATTTCACACGCAAGGCGGCGCCGGCGCCGGGACGCCGCGTCGGAATAGCGGGGAGGCCGCCGCATGCTGGCGCAGGGCGGTCGCCGCCAGACCGGTCAGTCCGCCCGCGGCGGCGCCAGGTCGTCCTCGCTCTGGTTGCCGCCCGTTTCCGGAGCGCCCAATCCCGTCGAACCGGGGCTGGCCTGGCGGCTGCGGGTGTCCTGGTAGCCGCGATTGATGGCCGTCGCGGCCGTGCCGGCGCCTTCCGCTTCATCCTCGGGGCCGCCCTGGCGGTTGCCCGCGGCGCCGGACTGGCTGGCGCCGCGCGGCGCTGGCGCGTCTTCTTCCGGACGCGGCTGCGTGAGCGCGCTGCCGCCGCTGCCGCCCGTCTCCGCCATCGTCTCGTGCGTGGGCGTGCTGCCCTGTTCGCCGCTCGTCGGATTGCCGATGCCGATCGTCGCGGCCTGTTCGTTCTGCTGCCCCTTGCCGGCGCCGCTGCCCGGACTCGTCGTTCGTGCGTTCATATCGCCTCCTGATCCATCGCTCGATGCACGATTGTTGCCGCGCGCACGCGTGCCGTCTGTCGGCACGCGCTGTGTGCGCGTGTAGGATGCCGGCTCAGCCGGTCAGACCGGGATCTCGGACGTGCCACCGCCGCTGCTGCCGAACGCCTGCAACTGGTCGAGCGACAGGCGGCGGTCGTTGAGGGCCGCGAGGATGGCCTTCAACTGCTCCGGATCGGGCTGGATGTAGACGATGCGCTGTTCGATTTCGTCGTCCCAGCAGCGCGTATAAGGCACGTCGGTCTCGGCCATGATCTTCGCGTCGAAGCTACCGTCGCGCAATTCGCCGAACAGGGTGACCCGGGTCGTGTCGGACGTCGTATTTTTCACCGTGATGCTCATGCGGGCTCCTTTCGAGTCGGACTGCGTCACGTCGATTCTCGCGTAGGCGCGGCCGGCCTGCAAATACGGTTCAAGCGTGCGCGGCCGCGCACGCTCGTGCCGGATCAGTCCGCCAAGTAACGCGACGCCGGCTGGCCGCGCATCGCGCCCTGGAACAGCTTGGCGGCCGCGTCCTCGAAATTCTTCCACAGCTGCGCATCCTCGACCGACGGGAAGGTCACCTGTTCGCCCATGTCGAGACCGGCCAGGGCCGCGTCCACGCAATCGTCGGCGCTCATCACGGTCGCCGGGTCCATCGAGCTCAGCGGGATGCCGGCCGAGTCCCAGATATCGGTCGCGGTCGCCGCCGGCGCCAGCAGTTGCACGCGGACATTCGTCCCTTGCACCTCGTTCTGCAGCGCCCGCGTGAGGTTCGCCACGTGGCCCTTGCCGGCGCTGTAGAACGCGCTCGGCGGCAGGAAGCCGAAGCCCAGTACCGACGACACGTTCACGAGTGTGCCGCGGTCGCGCTCGAGGAACTTCGGCAGGGCGGCGAGGCTCAGGCGGGTGACGGCGTCCACGTTGAGCGCCTGCTGCGAGGCCAGCCGGGCCGGATCGGCGGTCGTCGTGGTGCCCATCACGGACACGCCGGCATTGTTGACGAGCATCGTGATGCTGTCGTCTTCACGGATCAGGTCGGCAAGGCGTTCGACGTCGGCGGCCAGGCTCAGGTCGGCGACGAACGGCCGCACCTGTACGCCATACGTCGCGCGCAGGGTGTCGGCCAGTTCGGCGAGCCTGTCGCCGCGGCGCGCGACGAGGACGAGGTCGTAGCCGCGCCGCGCGAGGCGGTCCGCGTAAATCTTGCCCAGACCTGCGGATGCGCCCGTGACGATGGCCGTGCCTTGTTGTGCGTTGCTCATGATGTGCTCCTTGACGTTGGATGGGGTGGGGTAAGCTCAAACATGATGGTTGTCATGTTTGGATGGACGAAGCATGACGAATATAATGTTTGAAGTCAACCCATCAATTTCTAAGGAGGCGATAGGCATGCGCTATCCACCTGCAGAGACTGCCGAGAAGCATCGTCGCATCCTGGAAGAGGCAAGCCGCCTGTTCCGCGAACGCGGCTTTGCCGGCGTCAGCGTCAGCGAAATCATGAAGGCGACGGGCCTCACGCACGGCCCGTTCTACAACCATTTCGCGTCGAAAGAAGCGCTGATGGCCGAGGCATTGGCCGACCTGTCGTGCAAAACGCTCGCCGACTTCGACCGCATCCTGGCGGAGGAGGGGATCGCCGCCGCCCTCGACCTGTACCTTAGCCGGCATCACGTCGACCACGCCGGCGCGGGCTGCCTGATGACGGCGCTCGCGCCCGACGCCGCCCGGGAGCCGGGCACCCGCGCCGCCTTTACGTCCCACGTGAAGGGGATCGTCGATCGCCTGGTGCGCGTACTGGCCGGGAAGCGGCCCGAACCGGCCGATCCGCGGACGGAGGCACTGCTGGCGCTGAGCGCCATGGTCGGCGCCGTCGTGCTCGCGCGGGCGGTGGACGACCCCGCGCTCGGCGATGAGCTGCTGGCGGCGACGCGGCGGGGGTTGGCGGATTGATGCGACCGGGCGGTTCACAAGCTGGCCAAGATGATATACTGTATAAAAACACAGTTATCCCAGTGCCATCATGCCGAACTTTACGCCCATCGACCTTGGTCCAACGCTGCCGGAAGAGATCTCGACCGGGGCCAGCAGCCGGCTCCACGTCAAGATGTACCGCCAGGCCGACGACGCCATCACGGAGGCGACCACGGACATCGAACTGGCACGCGAGTTCATCGCCCACGGCGAGCTCAGCGCAAAATCCATCCAGAATACGCAGAAGGAATTGTTTCGGTTCCTGACCTGGTGCCGCGAAGAAGCCGGCAAGACGCTGGGCCAGCTGAACGTCGCCGACCTGAACGCCTACAAGGAATTCCTCAAGAATCCGCCGCCCGAGTGGGTGTCCCGGACCAAATGGCCGCGCACCGATGCGCGCTACCGGCCGTTCACGGGGCCGCTGTCGGACGCGAGCCGGCGCCAGGCGATGATCGCCGTCAAGGGCCTGCTGGGCTTCGCGGAGCAGACGGGTTACTTGCGCCGCAATCCCGGCGCGCTCGTCCGCAACGTGCGGGCGCCGTCGGCCAGCCGCATCACGCGCTACCTGACCCAGGGCGCGATCGCGCTGGCGCTGGACACGGTCGCGCACCGTCCGGCCGGCACGCCGGCCGCCATCAAACGGCGCGAACGCGACCGTTTCCTGCTCGTCGCGTTCGCGCACACGGGCGCGCGCCTGAACGAGATCGTCGGCGCGGCGATGGGTTCCATCTACACGGAAGGCAACGGCCGCTGGTGGCTGGACGTTATCGGCAAAGGCAGCAAGCCGCGCCGCCTGCCGGTCCCGCCGGACATGCTGGACGCGTTCCGCGCCTACCGCCAGGCGTTCGACCTGTTGCCGCAGGCGAGCCGTGCGGACCGGACGCCGCTCGTCCTGTCGAGCCGCAGCCGCGGCCTGGCGCGCATCACCGACGAAGCGGCTGCCGAGGCGATCAAGGCGATCTTCGCCGACGCGGCGCGCGTCGCGGACACCCGCGGCGACGCCGATACGGCCGCCACGCTGCGCCAGGCGTCCGCGCACTGGCTGCGCCACAGCATGCTGACGAACCACGCGAACAACGGCGTCCAGCTCAAGACCCTGCAGGACACGGCCGGGCACGCGAACATCGCGACGACGGCGGCGTATCTGCACAAGACCGATAACGAACGCTACGACGAGATCATCGCGTCGGCGGGCGGGCGCGGGATCCTGTGAGGTCGCCGCTATCGTGTCCATACCGCGCCCTGACGATTCAGGCGCGCGGCATGACGTGACGTCGGTCCGCATCATCGACGACAGCGGCATCCAGTGAAGGCGGCAACAAGGGTCGGGCGATACGGCGTGCCGCTCCCCCGCGCCGATTCACGCCGCGAAGCCGATGCCGACGATGCGGCTGCCCCAGTCATGGTTGGACAGGATGTCCTCGTTGACCAGCCAGGCACGCCTGGTGTTGCGCGGATCGACCGTCACCGCCGAGTAATCGCCCCAGCGCCCGCCGCCGAACCAGGTCGGACTCGTGAAGGCCGCCGTGCCCGGGCTCAGGCTATAAGTGCTTCCATTATTGTGGTCGAAGCCGGAGAACCGTACCTGGGCGTTGGTGCCGCGGGGCGGGTCCGTCAACGTCCACGTCACGTACACATCATTCGCGCTATTGGCCGCAATGGAAGCGTTGAAATCGAACGAGGTCGACGTCCCGAAGAAGAACGCACTCTGCACGAGCGCGTTCGTGGCCGTATTGATCTGGTAAAACTTGGGCGCCGCGTAGCCGACCAGATTAACGGTATGAACCTGCCACAGGAAATCGCCGGACTGCGTGCTGGCATTGACGAAACGGCCGTCGAGCGTATCGAGCACGGCATTGGTGCCCGGCTGCGGGGCAGAGGGTGGGACGGAATACGACGGCACCGAGATATTGACCGGCCCCGTCAACTGGATGGCGTTCGGCCTACTCGAATTGGTGAGCGTGTACAGGCTCAACGCGCTGCCGCCCGACGCGGCGATCAGGAAGGTCCGTGCGTTCTGGTCCAGCACGATCGGCGGGGCAAGCGTGGCACGCAGGCCCGTGAAGACCGGCACCGCGAAACCGAGCCCATTGTAAAGGCGCGCTTTTGCAACCGCGAACATATCGGCCCCTCGGAACCCGCCTGACGACGTGAATACGTTCGCCGTGACGATGATCGAGTCCTGGTCCATGCCAAGTTGCGGATAATCCCAGAAATCGCCGGCGTTGAAGGTGACGTTCAACGCGTAGATGAAATACGAGCCGAGCGGATTCGACGTCGTGGAGATCGCGACGAAATGCAATTGGCGCGTGGCCGATTCCTGGAACGCGTCGGCGGTGATGATCCAGCGGTTCCAGACGCTGTCGTAGACTGCGCGCGGGTCGAACAGGATCCGGGTGGTATAGCCGAAAAAGGCCGCGAGCGAGATGCTCGTGCGTTGGCTCGGATTGGTGCGGACAAACATGTCGACGTGCGAATTCGTTACCTCGACGAAATGGTCGAGTCCGATCGCACCGTGCGTGTCGGGCGGAATGAGTCCGTCGACGTCCGTAGCGCCCGGCACGTTGGGGCCGGACAGGACGATCGGCGCACGCGGCAGCAGTTCGGCTTCTGCCTCGACCGGTTTTTCGGCCACCGGCCCCTGCGCCTGCAGCTTTGCCTTGAGCTCTTCATATTGATCGGCAGGCATGGTTGGCAAGAAAGGCTTGGACTTTGCTTGCGCGACCGCGCGGGGGGAGCGGGGGCCGGATTGTTTTGCATGTCCTGCAGCATGGTCTCCACGGTTCTGACGTGCGGAGCCGCGGCCTCGAGCTGGGGACCAACTTCTATCGAAGAATGTTTCACGACATTACTCCTTTCCATTGAAATGGCTTGCAAGCGCCGGAACCAGCCGGCGTTAACTCGACAATCTATTGCTGGCACAAAAAATCGAGCTTTGTGCAATTTTTTCTGAAGCAATAATTCGCAAGGTAACGCAAATCGATCTAGCCAGATTCCCGCGCCATTCACTATCGTTACAAACGGACTCGGCGTTGTTGACAGGGGTCAGGGGATAGAAATCGCTGGGAAGAGGGCTGAGGAAGTTTAATGCCGGAAAGTAGAGAGTTTTTCGGGCGAAATCGGCGTGTGTAGGCGAGGAATAACGCCAGCGCCTTGAGGTTTTTTTGGAAAGGCAGGGCGAGCGAATGCCTGATGGCCGGCATCGGCTTACCCTTGAGCAGGTTGACGCTCGGTGAGCGCTGGGCCGTTCGTGGCCACCTAGCGGCACCCGCTATTTGGCGGAGATCGGATCCACGGTGCGCCAAACATGAGGTCGGCCTATGCGGCGACCTCATCGCTTCACTCTTCTATCGACGCGACTTGGCGCGCTTGCGCAGGCGACCAATCAGGCCCAAGCCGGCGCCGATGAGTGCGAGACTGCCCGGTTCCGGCACCGACGCTGGAGAATTAGCCGGGAGAAAAACGGTCAAGCCTGAATTCGGATCTTCGAGGTAGGACAGCAGACTTGGCGCGATCGTTCCCACCGTCACGGTACCGGACAGGATTTGATATGTCACGGCCGGATTTCCCGAATATACATCCTCATACATCTCGAACGAATCAGGAGTCACCGAGAAGGTACCGGGTACCGGACCTGCTGCGAAGGAGAGACCGATCGTGGAATTGTTTTGCCCATTATTACTGGACGTCGCGATAAACCCCGTCGGCTGGCCTGGTACGTACTGCGATACTCCAATGATCGTTGAGTCGTAGGCGGGTATAAAAGTGTTCGACAAGGTGCTCAGGTTGAACCAGACGATGCCACCCGAATCCGACTCTTGCACGAACGAGCCTGAAAAGTATTGATACGGGTTGCCGGCATACGTCACGTTTGAAATATCGTACTGGACAAAAGTTGCCGATGCGGACAGTGAAAACGCGCTGGCTGCAATCAGGACGAGCAGTTTTTTGAACACGAATAACTCCTTATTATGGTCGAACTGTCCTTAAAGCAATACTCATACCAGTTTGAAAAGCGGCAGAAAATCATAACGTTAGATATCCCATCTATCGGATTTTCGGCGACATTGTAAAATTTTTCGACAAAAAAATGCCCCCGGCCGTCACGAACATGTTGCTGTGGATGTGCATGAAGACCCCGCGCTCGCTGCGGTCGATGGCGACGACCCAACCCGAAGACAAGTCATTCAAAAAACAAGAACCGGCAATCTCGCCAGCCGAAAGAAAAATGACTCCGCACATTGGTGATTTGGTGAATTGCGACGCACACGGGGTGCGCGCAGAATGTGGCGCATCGTCTGGAGACCATTCATGCGACATCAGACCTTCCAGGCGCGCTCGCTGGCCTTGCCCCCCTCGACGGAGGCGGCCTGTTCGCCAGTACCCGCCCCAAAGCCGACGCCGCCGGTCGTCACTCCGGATCCTGTCCTCGCGCCGGCCCCGACGCGGGAGTCCGCCCCGGCACCTGGTCAAGCACAGCGCCATCCTGCGCGCGAGCGACCGCGGCGCCACTGGTTGCGTACGGATCTGCCGCTCCGGCTGAACGGGCGCCACGCGGCTTCGATCTTGACGAATTCTCTTTTTACTCACTTATCCCATGAAAAAACGGTTTAGCCTCATTTTCGCCTTGCTTGTTTTGCCTGTTCAACATGTTGCTTTGGCGCAAGCCAAAAATCCCATCATTTTTGCCGATGTGCCTGATATGGCCATGATCAGGGTCGGTAAAAATTATTATATGAGCAGCACGACCATGCACATGAATCCAGGTCTGCCGATTATGAAATCGACAGATCTTGTCAATTGGAAGCTGATCAATTACGCTTATGACAAGCTGGCCGATATGCCTGAGCTAAATTTGGCAGACGGCCAAAATGCATACAGCAAGGGTACTTGGGCCAGTAGTCTGCGCTTCCACAAAGGCATGTATTATGTAACCACATTCTCATACACCACCGGTGAGACATATATCTTTAAAACGAAGGATATAGAGAAAGGAAACTGGGACAGGGTTTCCTTTAAGCCGGCGTATCATGACCATTCACTGTTTTTCGATGATGACGGCAAAGTGTACTTGGTTTACGGCCCGGAAAACGTAAAGATTCTCGAATTAAATGACGACCTGACGGGAGTTAAAGAAGGCGTACCGGAGAAAGTCCTCGTCGAAAACGCCAGCGCGCCGGCCGGGAAAGACATGGGCCTCAACGCTGAAGGATCCCAATTATTCAAGATAAACGGGAAGTATTATTTATTTAATATTTGCGCGCCGCGCGGCGGCATGCGAACCGTAGTTGTACACAGGGCGGATAATATCAACGGGCCTTGGGAAGGAAGAGTCGCCCTGCAGGATAGGGGAATTGCCCAGGGAGGATTGATAGACACTCCTGATGGGCGTTGGTTTGCTTATCTTTTCCGCGATTTCGGTTCTGTTGGCCGTATTCCTTACCTGGTCCCGGTCAAGTGGGAAAACGGTTGGCCGATATTGGGAGAAAACGGTAAGGTCCCGGAAAAGCTGGACCTGCCGGCCAGCACGGGTTTGATTCCGAACTTGGTTGCTTCGGATGAATTCAATCGCCAGAAAGGGCAGGCCGCATTGCCGTTGGTCTGGCAATGGAATCACAATCCGGATAACAAGCTCTGGTCCGTGCAAGAAAGGAAAGGGTATCTCCGGTTAAAAACAGACAGGATCGATACCTCGTTTGTACAGGCGAGGAATACACTTACGCAGCGTACTATCGGCCCGGCGAGCACCGGCTCCACCTTGCTGGATGTGTCCAACATGAAGGAAGGGGACTTCGCAGGATTAAGCGCCTTTCAAAAGAATTTCGGACAGGTCGGCGTCAAGGTCGAACATGGTAAGAAATGGATCGTCATGGTGAATGCCGCTTCAGATAAGCCTGTAGAGGTACAGCAAGTTCCTTTGACGACAAACCAGGTTTATCTGAAGATCGATTGCGACTTTACCGATAAAAAAGACGAAGCCACCTTTGCCTACAGCCTGGATGGAAAAGCGTGGAATTCGATTGGCGATACATTGAAAATGACTTACGCCATCCCGCATTTCATGGGGTATCGTTTTGGCTTGTTCAATTATGCAAGCAAAAATCCTGGCGGATATGCCGATTTTGATTGGTTCAGGATCAAATACCTGAAAAAATGATGATCAACTTACGAAGCCCACTGTTCCTGATGGTTTGATCGCCGAAATCGGCAAAGTGGTGTGGCGTGGGCCTGTCCTCCCAAGTGTAGGATTTCCAGCAAGCTTTCTGAGTCATGGACTGTGCCGGTGGACGCCTGAAAAGAATTGCCGGCCTCGCCTGCTGAAAAATGACACTGCGCATTGGTGATTTGGGCAATTGCGACGCACACGAGGCGTGCGCAGAATGCCGAACCAACGTTTGGAAATCATTCATGCGACATCACACCATCCCGGGCGCGCGCCTGTCGTCACCTAGCGCGATGCAAATTCGTAGACTGACACCATCTTCGGCGATCAAGACCCGGGTACGTCGTTCGGCCGGACTTCTGGCCATGGTCCTGCTGGCCGGTTGCGGTGGAGGTGGTGGCGGAGCCGGCAGCGGCCTGTCCGGGAATGCAAGCGGGTCGGTCCCGGTTGTGCCGACCCCGACGCCTACCCCAACGCCGACGCCGACCCCGACGCCGTCCCCGACGCCCACTCCGACGCCCACCACGGCCGCCACCTGGAGTAGTGTGAAGTGGGGCGGCGGCGGCTACGTCACCGGCCTCGTCTATCATCCGACGTCGGCGAACGTCCTGTACGCACGCACCGACATCGGCGGCGCCTACCGCTGGACCTCGGCCACGTCGTCGTGGACGCCCATCACCGACGGTCAGGGTTTCGGCGGGGGCATCGAGAGCAGGTACCACGGCATCGAAAGCATCGCCCTTGATCCGAACGACGACCGGCTCGTCTACATGGCCGCCGGCATGTACACGTCCGAAGGCAATGGCCGCATCTATATCTCGACCGACCGCGGCGACACCTGGACGCACTACGATCTACCGTTCGCGCTGGGCGGCAACAATCCCGGCCGTGCGATGGGCGAACGCCTGGTGGTCGACCCCAACAAGCCGTCGACGCTGTTCTACGGCTCGCGCCAGGCCGGCCTGTGGAAGAGTGCGGACTCGGGCCATACCTGGGCGCAGGTCACGTCGCTGTCGACCGTCACGATGAGCGCGGACCAGCTCAAGGCCGCGGGCGGCAGCGGGATGGGCATCGAAACGGTCGTGTTCGACACGAGCACCAAGGGGAGCGGCACGGCCACCCAGACGATCTACGCGGCCATCGCGCCGGACTACGTCACTGCAGCGGGCCTGGCCTCGAACCTGTACAAATCCACCAACGGCGGCACCTCGTGGAGCCCGGTCGCGGTCCCCGTCTCCGGTTACCACATCCCGCACATGGTGCGCGCCGCCGACGGCATGTTCTACGTGCCCTTCACCAAGGACGCCGGCCCCGGCGCCGGCGGCCCCGGCCGCTTCTACAAGTTCGACGGCAGCACCTGGACGCTGCTCAAGAGCGTCGACCCGCAAGGGGGAACCGATTTCGGTTTCGGCGGCGTGTCCGTCCAGGGCAGCGGCGCGACCACCCGCATCGCGCTGGGCGTGTCTAACTCCTGGGGCAACTGGACCGGCCAGCAGATCGTGCAATTGTCCGACGACGCCGGCAAGACCTGGCGCGAAATCGAAGCGATGACGCCAGGCGTGGTCGCCGCCGGTTGGGTCGACGACGTCGAAATCGATCCATCGAACCGCGACCACATTTTGCACGTCGGCGGGGCCGGCGTCGTCGAGACCAGGAATGCCTCCGCGGCCACGCCGAGCTGGCGCGCGTCGGTCGACGGGATCGAGGAAACCGCCGTCATCGCCGTCACCGCGCCGCCGGCCGGCGCGCCCTATCTCTTCATCAACAGCTCGGGTGACGTCGGCACCTGGGTCGATACCGATCTCAAGACCAAGCCGACCTTGAATCCCGGCCTGGACTGGAGCAATGGCAATTCCGCCGACATGGCATGGTCTGACCCGCTCTACATCGCCGCCGCCGGCGCCTACAACGCGACCGGTATCGGCACCGGTTACTGGTCGGGCGATGGCGGCAAGACCTGGGCCACGTTCGCCCGCCTGCCGCAAGGGGCCGCGCAAAACCCGAGCGGCGAATCGAGCATGGCGGTGACCGCGCGCAACAAGGCGGTATGGGCACCGGCCAATTCGGTGCCATCCTTCACGACGGACAACGGCGCGACCTGGACGGCGACCAATCTGCCGGCGCTTGCCAGCATCGGCTGGAATCGCAGCTACCGCTTGGCCGCCGACCGCAAGAATCCGAACAAGATGTATGCCTATGACTCGGGCGGCGCGTTCTGGGGTCCGGCAGGCAAGGTCTATGTGTCGACCGATGGCGGCCATACATTCACGCTCAGCCAGGGCTCCGTAGCGGCGAACCTGGCCCCCAACTCGAACTGGCTCACGTCGATGGCGGTCAACCCCAACGCCGAGGGCGATATCTGGCTGACCGACGGCAACGCCGTGTACCATTCACTGGACTCGGGCGCGCGCTGGACCAAGGTCGGCGACTTCGCCACGGTCGACGGCAAGCAAGGCGCCAGCGTGGTCGCCCTGGGCAAGGCGGCGAATGGCGCCGCGTACACGGCCGCGGTCTACGTGGTGGGCACGGTGAACGGCGTGTGGGGCGTGTACCGCTCCGACGATAGCGGCGCCACCTGGACCCGCTTCAACGACGACGCCCACCAGTTCGGCGGCATCGGCGTGATGGCGGCCGACTGGAACACCTATGGACGGATCTATGTATCCGGCACCGGCCGCGGTATGCTCTACAGCAACTGATCGGCAATGAACGATGGGCCAGGCGCAATGTCGTCAATCATGGACAAGCACCTGGCCTTCTGTTTTTATCACCGCGTTCGCGGTGTAGATACTGCGAACATCACACAAAAGCGCCCCGCAGGCGCAGCTCACCGACACAACCCATCCCACTCATGAACCAGAACATCCCAATTCGCAGCACCGCTGTCCCGATCCCGCAACGCCGCTTCCGCGCCGACCGCCTGCTGTCGCTGGCTGCCCTGATCACACCGCTGGCGATGGCGCAGACCGCCGTCAGAATCGATCTCTCCAAGCCCGGCATCCCCGTCAGCCCGACCCTGTACGGCCAGATGACCGAGGAAATCAACTACTCCTACGACGGCGGCCTGTACGCGGAGCTGGTGCGCAACCGCGTCTTCAAGGACGACGACAAGACGCCGGCGTACTGGTCGGTGGTGCAGGACGCCGGCGGCAGCGCCGCGATCGCGCTCGACCAGCGCTTTCCCGTAGCCGCCACCGCCCTGACCACCAGCCTTCGGCTCGATGCCGCGCGCGCCGGGCAAGGCCACCGGGTCGGCATCGCCAACGCCGGCTACTGGGGCATTCCGGTCAAGCCGAACACCCGCTACCGCGCCAGCTTCTATGCCAAAACCGCCGGCGCCGGCGGCGTGCCGCTGACCGTCAGCATCGAAGGCACGGACGGCAAGACCGTGTACGCGCAGGCCGAGGGCGGCCGTATCAACGGCGAATGGAAGCGCTACAGCGTCACCCTGACGACGGCCGCAGGCATCAAGCCGACCGCCGACGCGCGCCTGGTGATCGCCACCGAAACCCCGGGGACCGTATGGTTCAACCAGGTCTCGCTGTTCCCGCCGACCTACAAGGACCGGCCGAACGGCAACCGCGTCGACCTGATGCAGAAGCTGGTCGACATGAAGCCGGCCTTCCTGCGCTTCCCGGGCGGGAATTTCCTCGAAGGCGAGACCGTGGCGACACGCTACCAGTGGAAGCAAACGCTCGGCCCGATCGAGCAGCGCCCCGGCCATCGCGGCACCTGGGGCTACCGCGTGTCGGACGGCATGGGCCTGCTCGAATTTCTCGAGTGGGTCGAGGACATGAAGGCCGAGCCGGTGCTGGCGGTGTTCGCCGGCTACGCGCTTCACGGCGAAAACATTCCGGCTGGCCCGGCGCTGCAGCCCTTCGTCCAGGAAGCACTCGACGAGATCGAATATGTGACGGGCGACGTGAGCACGAAGTGGGGCGCGCAACGTGCCAGGGATGGCCACCCGGCGCCGTTCAAGCTGCGCTACGTCGAGATCGGCAACGAGGACGGCTTCGACAAGCAGAAGAACTACGATGGCCGCTACACCCAGTTCCACGACGCCATCAGGGCGAAGTACCCGCAGATCAAGCTGATCTCCACCGTCAACGGCAAGGACTGGCTGGGCCAGCAACAGAAGTTGACCAGCCGGGTGCCCGACCTGGTCGACGAGCACTATTACTACAACGTGATGGAGATGTTGAACGACGCCGCTCGCTACGACAGCTATGCGCGCACCGGGCCCAAGGTCTTCATCGGCGAGTGGGCCGCGCGCGAAGGCGAGCCGACCACCAACCTGTACTCCGCACTGGCCGATGCCGCCTTCATGGCCGGCATGGAGCGCAACGCCGACGTCGTCGAGATGTCCTGCTACGCGCCGCTGCTGGTGAACGTGAACCCGGGCGGCATGCAGTGGAAGAGCGATCTGATCGGCTACGACGCGCAATCAAGCTACGGCTCGCCGTCGTACTACGCGCAGAAGATGTTCAGCCACTATCTGGGCAATGTGTCGCTGCCGGTGCACGCGGAGAAAGTGAGCACGCAGAACTGGCAGCGGCCGGCCAAGGAAGAGACGCCGAACGAACTGCCTCCGGTCACGCAGGTGCCGACGATGTTCTTCTCGGCAACCAAGTCCGATCAGCGTGGCGAGATCTACCTGAAAGTCATCAACTCGATCGGCGATGCGCAGACGGTGCAGGTCGACCTGGCGGGCGCCGCCCGGGTGGCGGCCGAAGGCAAGGCGATCGTACTGAGCTCGGCGCAGAAGGAAGACACCAACACCATCACTGAGCCGACCAAGGTGGTGCCGGTGACGAGCAAGGCGAGCGGGCTTGGCAAGCAGTTCAGCTACAGCTTCGCGCCGTATTCGGTGACCGTGCTGGTGCTGTCGGCCAAATAAGCCGCCGGCACTGCGATCCCGCGCGGCCTGCCGCGCATGGGATCACTCGGGCGATGAGCGCGGGATGCCCGCCTGACCGGCGACCTGTCCGGTCGTCATGCCTTGGCTGGCATCCTCGCGCATGAAGTGCCGGGCCCGCATCATGTGCGGATCGCAGGGCGGTTGATACTGGCTCGATGCCAGCACATGGATGCCGGCTGGCGGCACGACGATGCGGGCGCCGGCCAGCTTCGCACCGAGCAGGAGCCGGTTCAGCAGATGGGCGGCCGTGTGTCCCATCTTCCGGGCGCCATGGATCACCGAACTGAGCGGTATGCGCGCCAGCGCGCGCTCCAGCGGGTCGTTGCCGACGCCGATCAGCGCCACCTGCGCCGGCACTGCGATGCCGGCGACCATACAGGCCTGCAACAAATGGCGCGCTTGCGCATCGGTGACGGCGACGATGCCGACCGGTTTGGGCAAGCCTCGCAGCCAGGCGATCTGGCTCTGGACCGCCTGATCCGACGAATGCGCCATGCTGCTGCAGCCCCGCAAGATCTCGCTCTTCATCCGAGCACGCTGCATCAGGCTGAGGAATGCGTTTTCGCGCTCGCGCGCCCACCGGTGTTCGGTGCCTTCCGGCAGACTGAACATGGCAAAGTGGCGCAGGCCGGCAGCGACGAGGTGCGCGTGCGCCAGTTCGATGAGCTTGACATTGTCGGTCGCCACGTAGGGAATGCCGGGAGGGTAGGCGTCCGCGCAGGCATACGAGCCGCCCACAGCCACCACCGGAATGCGCGAATGCGACACGGCGGCCGTCACCGCCGGATCGTCAAAGTCCGCGATGATGCCATCCCCCTGCCACTGCGCGATGCCGGACAGGCCCTGGCGGAAGTCGTCTGCGACAAACAGGTCCCAGACTGCGCCCGTACTGCCGAAATAGGCCGAGATGCCGGCCATGATGTCGTGGTTGAATGCGGTGTTCGCGTTGAACAGCAGGGCGATGCGGCGTGCTTTTGTCATTTCCACCTCGCCTCCCGAAGCGCATCGCCATGCATCTCGGACTTTGATCTATGAAGAATTTTTTTGCGTCGGCGACCGGGCGCGGTAGCGGAACTCCGCCCCTGAAGCATAGCTGTCCCTCGTCGGCAACGCTATCACCGCCACTCGAATTCCTTGCAATCCGCAGAAATTGCAAGCAATGTGGGCCGCAGTGAAAGTTGGTCGTGGCAGCTGGCCGAAGGGTGGACAAGCAGGCCGGAAGAAATGGCTGCCATGCCGTGGTGGCGCCTGTTATGATGCCGTGACCGTACCGTCAAGACGTGCGGCGCCGAGACCGTTTAATCCCTTACTTATATGCAAGAGTTCTATAAAAAGGCGCTGCTGGCGCTGATTATTCTGCTCGTCGTGGACGCGCTGCTGGCAGTGTTTTTTGTTTATCAGACCTTTCCGACATATACGCTGTTGCCGGCGTATAAAGATGGCGCCCATTGGCATTACGGAACGTATTCCGATGTGGAAACCGGCGGCATGTCTTCAGTGCGCCTCCACGACCCGTCGCGTGACCGGCTGCGCTTCGACTTCAAGCTGAAGGACGTGGCAGCGTATCCTTTTGTCGCCACCGAGCTGCTCCTCGATGACGGCAAAGGACGGCAGGTCCACGAGGATTGGTCGAAGTTCCATACCATTACCTTTGTTGCCAAATGTGCACCGGCCGCCGCCATGATGTTCGAGGTGTCCACCTTCGATCCAAAAATCTCCACGCCAGGCAAGTTCGAGACTTACCGTCCCCCTCGAACGTATTTTTCGTGCAATGAACAGGGCATCCAGGTTACGCTTGACCTGGCCCGGCTGCTCATTCCCGAATGGTGGTTTCCTGCGATGAAGCAGGACTTGGCGCGCCAGGACTATAAACTGGACAAGGTCGCGAAAATCATGTTCGGCACCAGCAGTGCCACTCCGCGCGACGTCGATGGCTATATTGAAATCAGCGAACTGACATTGCATGGCCGTGATTACCGCTACCTGGTCGCGCTGGCGGCCATTGTCCTGGGGGGCTGGGCGGCATTTGGTGTGTGGTTTTTCCTGGCCCATTCCCGCGCACTGTTGGCCAGTGTCGATTCAAAAATGAAAACAAATCTGCCGTTGGTCGCCTATCGCCAGCTGACTCTGGAACCGTACAAGGACAAGGAAAAGGCGTCGGTCTTGCGATTCATCGCCAGCGCCTATACCGATCCTAAACTGGACCTGGAAACCGTGGTGGAAGGGACCGGCGCGAACCGCTATAAAATCAATGAAGTGCTGAAATCCGAACTTGGCATGACATTCACCAGTTACCTGAATAAACTGCGGCTGACCGAAGCATCCAGGCTGCTGACCGAGAACAGCAGCGCCGCCGTGTCGGAAATTGCGTATCTGGTTGGCTATGCGAATGTTCCTTATTTTAATAGGCTGTTCAAGGAAGAATTCGGCTGCACGCCGAAGTCGTTCCGGATGCTTTCCGCCCAGCAGCGGCAGCAGGAGCAGCCCGCCGACAGCGTCCCGTCAGAACCGCTCGCCTGAGCCGCCTCACCCCAAGCACGTCCGAGCCTGCCCGTTCCGTCCACGCAGCCTGACCCTGCTCGTCCTCACCGCCCAGCCTGAACACGCCGGCTGAACCGCGGCCATCCCACCCCTCGCCAGTGCCCATTGGTTCGGTCAATCCACGGCCGCTCCACGGATGTGCCGTGGCATGGCAACCATGTCTTCCGGCCCGCTTGCGCGACTGTCCGCCTGCTGCCACACCCGACTTTCACCGTGGCGAACATTGCTTGCAATTTCTGCGGTTTACAAGAAATTCAGTCGCCGGCGATATCGATGCCGCGTATGGACGACCTATGCTTCAGACATGGGGCAGGTGTCGCTACCGCCCCTGGCCGCAGACGCAAAACAAAGGACGGCAGTGCCGCGGTTGAGCGCGTGATTGCACCTATGAAGCCGGTTTCAGCCCTGTGCGCTTCAGATAGTGGCGGCTTGCAAGCTAAAAAATAAATATTAGGGAGACGGTAATGCAATTGAAGAAAATGGCGGCCTGCCTGGCGGCTGGCCTGCTGATGTCGTTCAGCGCCACAGCCGAGAATTATCGCTGGGACACTGTCGCGATGGGCGGCGGCGGCTTCGTCAGCGGCATCGTGACCAGCAAGAGCGAGCGCGGCGTGGTCTTCGCGCGCACCGACGTCGGCGGCGCCTACCGCTACGACAACCAGAACGGCCGCTGGATCGCGCTGACGGATTGGCTGGGCGAGAGCGACACCGGCCTGATGGGTGTGGAGTCGCTGGCCATCGATCCGAAAAACGCGGCCAATGTCTACATGTTGGCGGGGCGGCGCAGACCGGCGCGCTAAAGATCGCATCAATACTGGCCTTCACAGTCTTTCGCTCTCCTCCGCGGCGGGTTATCCGCAGTGGTTTTACGGGGCAGCTTTCGCTGCCCCTTTTTTTGGAGGAGCCCGGCATCGGTGCACGCGTGCGGATTCAAGCCACCGCGATCCGATCACGGTGCGCGAAGCGAAACGCAACTGTGGAAGTTTCGAAAATGCTTTCCAAGCATATAAGTAAAATGAAGACGACTAAAGCACACCGGATCGCGCTGTTATTCAACGCGAACAAGATATTCGATCACGAAGTCATTGCCGGCATTGCCGCCTATTTTGGAAGTACGCGCGCGGCCTGGGAAATCTTCCTGGAAGAAGATTTCCGGTTGCGCCTGCCAGGCATCGAGCACTGGCAGGGCGACGGCATTATCGCCAATTTCGACGACCCGGCCGTGGCGGAAGCGTTGTCGCGCTGTCGCATCCCGGTGGTGGCCGTTGGCGGTTCCTATGCCGACCCGGCCAATTACCCGGCCGGGGTACCCTACGTGGCGACCGATAATGCCAAGCTGGTCGAACTGGCACGCCAGCACCTGATCGACGTCGGCCTGCAGCGTTTCGCCATGTACAGCGTTCCCGCCACCGAGGGAAACCGCTGGGCGCAGGAGCGCGAGAACGCCTTCCGCAGCCTGATGCGGGGCGACCGGCTGGAACCCGAGATCTTCCGCGGTTGCGAAACCAGCGCCGATTCGTGGGACGAGGCGGTCCAGGGGCAGATCGACTGGTTGCGCAGCTTGCCCAAGCCTGTCGGCATCATCGCCGTCTCGGACGCGCGCGCACGCCAGCTATTGCAGGCCTGCATCATCGCCGACATCGAAGTGCCGGAACAGGTGGCGATCATCGGCATCGACAACGACCCGCTGGTGCGCAGGCTCACCCGCATACCGCTCAGCTCCGTGATCCAGGGGACGCAGGAGATGGGGCGCACGGCCGCCCATCTGATCGAGCAGATGCTGCACGGGGTGCGCCCGCCGAACACGCCGATCGTGGTGCCGCCGGCCGGCGTCAACGCGCTCGCATCCAGCCAGTACCAGCTGATCAGGCATCCGAACGTGATGCGGGCGCGCCACTTCATCCGCCAGTATGCCTGCCAAGGTATCAAGACCGACCAGGTGGCCCTGCACGTGGGCGTGTCGCGCTCGTCGCTCGAAGCCGACTTCCGCCAGGAGCTCGGATGCAGCGTGCACGACGTGATCCTGAGCTTCAAGCTCGATGCCGCCAAGGCCGGCCTGGAAAGCGCGGATTGCAGCATCGCCGACGTGGCGCTGGGCAGCGGCCTGACGTCCATCCAGTACATGCATCGGGTGTTCAAGCGCGAACTTGGCTGCACGCCGCGCGCCTACCGCGACCGCGTGCTGGGCGAGCGAGGACAGATGGCGCCGGCGTAGAACCTAGCCGAGCCGCGCCAACACCTGTTGAAACCAATGTAGAGACGTAAAGCAGCGCGTTGCTTCAGGGCAGCTTGAAGCGGCAATGACTCCGCGCTGCCGGGGATGATTGTTTTTAATCGATAGAAAGCACTACGTCAATGCAGCGTCATCGAAGCGGCTGATTGACCGATATCGACAATAAAAGCAGGGAGACATGACATGCACCTCAAACGCTTTCGATGCGGCAGCAAGCTGCCCGCACAATTTTCCATCGTCCGCCTTGCGCACAGCCAGGCCAGGCCGGCCGGATCCCCCCCGCGCGTCGCATGCCGGCCTGCGCCGGCTTCCCGCGCGGTGCGGGTATTTCCCGGATTCGTGCGCTGTTTGTCACGCGTTGCTGAAAACGATTTCATAACGATAGCGAGGCGACGCCAGTCCAACCATCCTTGACCAGGACCAGCGTCCTTGCCGCGAGCGCGAAGCGAAGCGGGGCAGGGGCCCATGTTTTCTTGTCATCGGCGCAGCCGGTGCCGAGCAATTCCAGTAAACACAAAAGAAAGGGACATTCCAATGAGGGGACATACCATGAGATTCCAGCTGACGGCCGTCGGGCTGGCCTGCGCCACGTTGCTGGCCGGCTGCGGTGGCGGAGGCAGTGACAGTGGCAGCGGTGGCGGCGGCGGGATGGCGCAGTCGATTTCCTTCCCATTCCCGGGCGGTCAGTCGGTGGCCATCCCGCCCGACGTCGCGACCATCACGCTGAGCGCCACGGCCAGTTCCGGCGGACCGCTGACTTACGAGTCGACCACGCCGAGCGTGTGCACCGTCAGCGGCGCCACGGTATCGCTGTTGAAGGGGGGCGAGTGCTCGATTAACGCCAACCAGGCCGGCGGGAATGGCTACGCCGCGGCCACGCAGCGCCAACTGTTCGTCATTCCAAAGCAGCCGCAGCTTGTGACCTTCCGCAATCCGGGCGCCCAGCCCCTGGATTCGACGCCGCTTGCGCTGGCCGCAACGGCCAGCACGGGCAAGAGCGTCGCCTTTACGACCAGCACGCCCACGGTGTGCACGGTCAGCGGGACCTCGGTCTCCAAGCTCGCCAATGGCCTGTGCACGGTCAAGGCCACGGCGGACGGCGACGATTTCTATGCGGCGCAATCGGTGGAGAAGAACATCCCGATCGGCACCGCGAAGGCACCCGAACTGACTTTCTTGAGTGATTTCAAGTTCTTCGGCGTCTTCCCATTACTGTTCGGGCATTCGCCATCGGACAACGATTGGTGGTGTGCGGATTGCGCCCCGTCGGGTCCCGATGACGGCAGCAGCTTCACTTTTACCTCCACGCCCCCCGACTGGGCACCGGACCATGCCACTTTCACCCTCTATGGTGGCGGCATGAAGGGCGCCAATGGCGCCGCGTCATTACCCAGCACGACCGGCAACGAATGGCGCGGTACGCGGATCGATGCCCAAGCGGCGCTGAAGTTCAACCTCGCGCAGAACGCCGAATGGTTCGCCACGGGGAAAAACGGAGTCAACGTCGAACTGTTGCTCGGCCACTTCAATATGAAGGATGGAAAAGCCTGCAACGTGACGCTGAAGGCAACGGTGACGCCGACCGTTGCCGCCGCCACGAACTACAGTATCGGCCTCATGGACCAGTTCGCGATCAGCGAATCGTGCGGCTTGACCGGACTCGTCCTCTGGAACGAGCTGCAGGACTACGCGATCAACGCGATCCGGTTCTCCGCCGTGACGCCCTACGCCCAGAAGACCCAATACACCCTGACCGGACCTATCACCTTCCAGTGATAGCGGTCGGCCATGCGCTGCCACCGCCCGGTGCGGTGGGCAGCCAAAACAAAACATGATTTCAAGAGGACAGAGACAATGAGAACAATGATCAATCGGAAACCCTTGAGGCTGACCGCACTGGCGTTCGCGGCGGCGCAGCTCGCGGCGCTGTACAGCGGCGCCGCGCAGGCGCAAACGGCACCCGAGGCGCCGGCCGCCACGGGCGAGGGCACCGTGACCGTGGTCGTCACCGGCCAGCGCGCGGCGATGCAATCTGCCGCCAAGCTCAAGCAGAATGCCGAGGAGGTCATCGACGGCGTCGTCGCCGAAGAGGCCGGCAAGCTGCCCGACAAGTCGATCACCGAGGTGCTGCAGCGCGTCGTCGGCGTGACGATGGACCGCAACAAATCGCGCGGCGACCCGGAGCACTTCTCGGTCGAGGGTTCCGGCATTTCGGTGCGCGGCCTGACCTGGGGTTCGTCGACCTTGAATGGCCGCGAATCGTTCTCGGCCGGCTGGCCGGGACGCGAATTGAGTTGGAGCGACATTCCGCCGGAGCTGATGTCCGCGGTGATCGTGCACAAAAATCCGCCGGCCGAACTGGTCGAAGGCGGCGTCAGCGGCCAGGTCGACTTGCGTACCGCACTGCCGTTCGACTACAAGGGCGATAAATTCTCGGCCTCGACCTACGTCAACTACAACCAGCTCGGTTCGAAATCCTCGCCCGCCGTCTCCGGCCTGGTTTCGAAACGTTGGGAAAACAGCTTCGGCCAATGGGGCGCGCTGCTCGACCTGTCGGCCAACGAGAGCAATACCCACAACGACTCGATCCAGGTGGACGCCTACTTCCCGCGCAACGACATCGTCGCGGGACAAACCGTGTGGGTGCCCAAATCGGGATCGTGGCGCACCAACACCAGCAAGAACGACCGTGCCGGCATCTACGGCGCGCTGCAGTGGAAGAAGGGGGGCATGGAGTCGGCGCTCACCTATTTCCACTCGGGCTACAAGGAAAGCAGTGCCGAGAACGCGCTGTTCACGGGTGTCGAGAGCCCCTACCTGTCCAAGCTCATCGACCCCGTGTTCGACAGCAGGGGCGTGCTGCAGTCGGCCAAGTACACCTATCCGATCGGCGGCGCGGGCGCGAATCAGTTCGCGGCGGGCGGCCTGGGCTTCAGTTCGAACCAGGCCTTTGCCGAAAGGCGCTCGCAGACCCGGGAGATCGCCTGGAATGCCAAGTGGACCATCAACCAGCGCTGGTCGCTCCAGAACGACCTGCAATGGGTCCATGCGACGAACAACAGTTTTGGTTCCGGCATCGTCCTGGGCACGTTCGTGCCGAGCATGAATATCGACCTGACCGGCAATCCCGGGCAGATCACCTTCGACGACGCGGCGAAAAAATTCCTGGCCAATCCGGCGAACTACTACATTTCGAACGTACAGCCGGCCCAGGACAAGGCGACCGCCGACCTGTATGCATGGAAGACCGACGTGCGCTTCAGGTTCGACCATCCGGTGCTGCGTGACCTGCGTTTCGGCGTGCGCGTGACCAAGCGCACGGCCGACCATACCAAGGCGACCGGCACGGAATGGTACAGCATCTCCGAGCCATGGGCGGTCCGGCCGACGACCGTGGCGGGGCAACTGCCCACTGCGAGCGATCCGGGCTGGCAGCCGCGCGCCAACTTCGGCTACATGAGCGATCCGAAGTACGCGGCCCTGGTGCCGGTCACCACCTCCAACTACAACAACTTCTTCAACGGCAAGGTCCCCGTGCCGGGCACCCTGGTGCAGCCGACCATGGCCGCGGTCAAGGACTATCCAAACGCTTACCAGAAGCTGCTGTTGGCGAAAAAGTACCAATGCGAGGACAGCAACGCGTACTGGCACAGAACCGACGACTGCTCGACGGCGGGCAACGACTTTAAACCGTTCGCCTTCGACGGCGACCCGGCAAATACCAGGCTCCAGACGGAGAAGACGCAGGCCGCCTACGTGATGACGCGTTTCGGGTTCGACGACCTGCGCTTCCCGGTCGAGGGTAACGTCGGCGTGCGCGTGGTCCACACCAACTCGCAGTCCCACGGCTACACCGTGTTCCTGCCGACCTACAGCACCAGCACGCCGGCGTCCGTGCCGCAGTTTGGAAAGGTCGACCAGCCGATCGATGATGGCCACAGCTATATCGACGTGCTGCCGAGCCTTAACCTGAAGGTGGATTTGACCGACAAGTTGCAAGCGCGCTTCGCGTTCGCGAAGTCGATGTACCGGCCGAGCTTTGGCGACCTGGGCGAGTACGTCCAGCTGCAGCAACAGATCAACTTCACCGGCAACGACCTGACGAGCGTCAGCTACACGGGTAGCAACACGGGTAACGTCAAGCTGAACCCGACCAGGGCCAACAGCTTTGACGCAACGCTCGAATGGTATCCGGGCAACGGTACGTCGCTGACCGCCGCCTTGTTCTACAAGAAAGTGCGCGACATCATCATGAACTCGGCCTACGTTGCCGACTACAAGGACCTGGCCGGCAACCCGCAAAGCTTCTTGATCACTGCGCCGACCAATGCATCGGACGGCCGGGTGGCCGGGCTGGAGCTCGCTGGCCAGACCTACTTCAACAACGTGCCGGGGCTGGAAGGCAAGCTGCCGGAGTGGGCCAAGGGCTTCGGCATCTCTGCGAACTACACCTACATCAAGAGCAGTCAGGAGCTGCACCATCCGTTTCCTCTGAAGTACTGCCCGGCCGCAGGGTCGTTCAACAACACGTCCCTGAGCATGTACGGCTGCGACACCGACGGATTGCCGTTCACCGACATGCCCTTGCAGTATTTGTCGCCCCACGCCTTCAACCTGATGTTCCTGTATGACAAGGGACCGCTGTCGATGCGTCTGGCCTACAGCTGGCGCAGCCGTTTCCTGCAGGGCGTGCAGGTCAATGGCACGTCGGACGGCAACGGCGGCGCCACCAGCGCCGATCCGACCCGCGCGACCGTGGTCGACGGCAAGACGGTCTATCCGACCGACGTGGCCTGGGGTTTGCCGACCTGGCAGGAAGCGAACGGACAGCTGGACTTCGGGTTCGACTATAAATTCACCGAGCATGTGCAGGCCAGCTTCTCGGCAAGCAACATCCTGGATACGATTGTTAAACAGACCCAGGAGCAGCATATCGGCAACATGACCCGTGCCTGGTTCGAACCTGGCCGCAGCTATCGCCTGGCGCTGCGTTACACGTACTAAAGGGCAAAGGCGGTCCCGCTTTGCGGGGCCGCCCCAGCCTCTCCGTCTATCAGAAGGAGACACGCATGTCCGATCATGCAATCCGAAAAGTCGTCATCGTCGGCGGCGGCACCGCCGGCTGGATGACGGCGGCGCCGCTGGCGCTCAAGCTGGGCGCAAGCTGCGAGATCGTGCTGGTCGAGTCGTCCCAGATCGGCACCGTCGGCGTGGGCGAAGCGACGCTGCCGTCCATCCGCTACTTCAATCTCGCCCTGGGCCTGGACGACGCCGATTTCGTCAGGAAGACGCAGGCGACGTTCAAGCTCGGCATCGAGTTCAAGGACTGGGGGCATGTCGGCAACCGCTTCTTCCACGGTTTCGGCGATTTTGGCCCCCCGATCGACAATCGTCCCGCGTACATGTACTGGTTGCGCCTGTCGCGCACGTTCAAGGATATGCCGTCGTACGAGCAATGGTCGATGGCGACGTCGATGGCGCGCAACAACCGCTTCGTGCCGCCGCATGGCGAGCTGCCGTCCATCACCGACGCCTATAGCTACGCCTACCATTTCGACGCCGGTTTGTACGCGGCCTATTTGCGCGACTATGCCATGCGCCGCGGGGTAGGGCGGATCGAAGGCATGATCGCCGGCGTCGAACAGCACCCCGAGACCGGCTTCATCACCGCCCTCAAGCTGCGCGACGGCCGCCGCGTCGAAGGCGATCTGTTCGTCGATTGTTCCGGCTTTCGCGGCCTGTTGATCGAAGGCGTATTCAAGGCCGGCTACGACGACTGGAGCGCCATGCTGCCGTGTAACAGCGCGCAAGCCGTGCCATGCGCCAAGGCCGCGCAGCTCACGCCGTACACGACGTCGACCGCCGGGAGCGCCGGCTGGACCTGGCGCATCCCGCTGCAGCACCGCACCGGCAACGGCCATGTGTACTGCGACGCCTTCACCAGCGACGAGGAAGCGGGCCGGGTGCTGCTGGACGGTCTGGACGGCGCAGCGCTCGACACGCCGCGCCAGCTGCGCTTTACCACCGGCCGGCGCCGCAAGTCCTGGGTCAAGAACTGCGTCGCGATCGGTTTGTCGAGTGGATTTCTCGAGCCGCTCGAATCGACGAGCATCAACATCATCGAACTCGCGGTCGGCTGGCTGCTCCAGTATTTTCCCAAGCGCGATTGCCGTCCCGAGCTGGCCGACGAGTTCAACCGCCTGGTCGCGGAACGCTACGAGTTCGTGCGCGACTTCATCGTCTTGCACTACAAGGTCACCGACCGGACCGATTCGGCATTCTGGCGCTACTGCGCCAACATGCCGATTCCGGACTCGCTGCGGCACCAGATCGACCTGTTCCGCGAAACGGGGCGGGTCGTCGTTTACGATCCGCTGGGATTCACCACGCCGTCGATCGTCTCGCTGCTGATGGGACTCGGCGTGGTGCCCAAGCAGGACGATCCGCTGATCGACGCGATGAATTTCGACCACCTGCTGGCGCACTTCGCCAGCCGGCGCGAGATGATCGCGCAGACGGTCAAGGCGATGCCCGAGCACGCCCACTACATTGCCCGGCACTGCGGCGCGCCATGAAACTTCCAAAAGTGCGCGCTGCCTGACATCGACAGGGAACGCACGGCCGCGGCAAAACCGCAGGAGCGGCGCGACACGGAACGGGGAGGGCGCACTGCAACGATTGAACGATGACCCGCCGAACACGATGATGCGCTGGCAGCGAGCGGTCATTCAAGAGAGGAGGTTGGTCGACTACGAACGCAGTCCAGGCATTGCGCCACGAACGGGACCGCGAAAGGGCGGACCTTGAAACCCGGCCATGGCAACTCCAATCGGCGGTACGCCATGCAACCGCTGACACTGCGCGAGCAGAACATTTGCAGGATACGCTGGCCCGAACGAGAACCGAAGCACCCGCCCAACAGAGACACGTGGCCACGCCCGAACGTAAATCCAGGGCGAGTGACGACAGCGATGACGAGATCGATAAACGTAGATTCCGGCCTCGTCACGCTACATCGTACTTCATCCATTAACTCGACAATATTATGCGTATTGTCGAGTTTATCCGGGCATTAACTGATGCCGGTCGGGTAGCGTATTTCAACACTCGGCGCGGCGGCGAAGATCGCGCGCTTGAACTGCACGCCATTCACACGGAAGCGGGTGCCGGCTGCGCCAGCCGCCAGTGCCTGTCCTGTTGGCGCCTGAAAAAATCCGTGGTCTCGCGTGCCGAAAAATGACTCCGCGCATTGGTGGTTTGGAGAATTGTGACGCTCACGAGGAGCGCGCAGAATGCAGCTCATCCTTCCGGCCATGGTCGTGCTGGCCGGTTGCCGCCAGGCATCCGCCTTCCGCGCCGATCTCCATCATTCCAGTATTCATCCAGCGCACACCGAACCGGCCGGCACGTTGTAACGAGTGGCGTCAAATCCACAATTCAGGCGCCCACGATTCATCTTTTTTCTTGGAGTCAAAGCATGAAACAGAAGCACATCCTTGCACTCGCAGCGATCACGGCAAGCCTGCTGGCCGCCTGCGGCGGTAGCGGCAGCGGCAGCGATCCGACGGCGGTAGCGGGCGGGCGCATGACGAAGACTGCCGCCGACGTGTCCAGCGTCGCGGCGACGCGCTGGGCCAGCGTGAAGTTCGGTGGCGGCGGCTACGTCCCCGGCATCGTCTTCCACCCGACCAGCCCGAACGTGCTGTACGCCCGCACCGACGTGGGCGGCGCCTACCGCTGGGACGCGGCGACGAACGCCTGGATTTCCATCACCGATGGCTTCGGCGCTGAGGAAAGCCACTACAACGGTATCGAAAGCATTGCCCTCGACCCGAACGACGACCAGCGCGTGTACATGACCACGGGCACGAGCGACAACGATGGCACGATCGGACGCCTGTACATCTCGACCAACCGCGGCGACAACTGGACGCACGTCGACCTGCCGTTCATGATCGGTGCCAACAACCAGGGCCGCGCCATCGGCGAGCGCCTGATGGTCGACCCCAATAACCCGGCGATCCTGTTCTACGCGTCGCGCACGTCCGGCCTGTGGAAGAGTGCGGACCGCGGCCAGACCTGGACCCAGCTGTCGTCACTGGCTACGACGACCCTGACGCGGGACCAGATCAACGCCGCGCCCTCGGCGTCGATCTCGGGCGTCGAGTCGGTGCTGTTCGATACGTCGAGCCGGGGCACCGGCAACGCCACGCAGACGATCTACGCCGCGATTGCACCGGATTACGCGACCGCCGCGGGACTGAACTTTAATTTCTACAAGTCGACCGACGGCGGCGCCACCTGGACCGGGGTGACGGTGCCGATGCCAGGCACGCACATCCCGCACATGGTGCGTGCGCAGGACGGCATGATCTACGTGGGATTCACCAAGGACATGGGCCCGGGCGCAGGCGGCCCGGCGGCACTGTACAAGTTCGACGGCAGCAACTGGACGGAGCTGAAGCGCTACGATCCGGCCCAGTGGACGAACTTCGGCATCGGCGGCCTGTCCGTCTCCGGCACGGGCGCCAACACGCGCATCGCGCTGGGCGTGACGGGGTCCTGGGGCAACTGGGAGGGCCAGCCGATCGTGCAACTGTCCGATGACGGCGGCAAGACCTGGCGCGAGATCGAGGCGATGATGCCGCACACGCCGACCGACGTGGACTTCTCGGGCTGGGTGGACGATGTCGAGATCGACCCGAACAATCCGGACCACATCCTGCACGTGTTCGGTGGGGGTGTCTGGGAAACGAAGGACGCCTCGTCCGCGACGCCGAGCTGGAACCTGGACGTCAACGGCCTCGAGGAGACCGTGGCACTCTCCCTGATGACGCCACCGAAGGGCGCCGGCTATACGCTGCTGAACAGCTCGGGCGACATCGGCATGCGCGTGCAGACCGAACTGCTCAAGAAGTCGACGCGCGGCCCGCTCGGCTGGTTCAGCAACGGCATCAGCTCCGACATGGCCTGGTCCACGCCGTCGTACATCGCGACCATCGGTACGACGACGTGGAACCATCCGGGCGTGGCCGGCGCCTACTCGACCGACTCGGGCGTGACCTGGACGGCGTTCGCGGGCAACCATCCCGACGGCCTGGCCAACCAGGGCGACCAATCGAACATCGCCGTCACCAAGCCGGGCAACATCATCTGGGCACCGTCCAACTCCGTGCCTGCGTACTCGACGGACAATGGCACCACCTGGACCTACACGAATCTCCCGGCCCTGTCCTGGATCGGCCTGAACCGCGCGTACCACCTTGTCGCCGACCGCAAGAATCCGAACAAGGTCTATGCGTACAACTCGGGCGGCGCCTGGTGGAACCAGTGGGTGGACACGACCCACTTCTGGTACTCGACGGACGGCGGCCACACGTTCACGGAAAGCGCCCAGTTCCTGCAAGCCGGCTCGGCCGTGACGGAATACGGGCGCTCATCGGTGGCCGTCAACCCGAACGCGGAGGGCGACATCTGGGTGGTGGACGGACAGAACGTGTTGCACTCGACGGACTCTGGCGTGACCTGGACCAAGCTCAACGCGACGGCGCCGATCTGGGGCAGTCACGCGACCTGGTCCTGGCCTGAAGTGTATGGCGCCACCTCCGTCGCCCTCGGCAAGGCCCCGGTCGGCGCAAGCTACTCGGCCTCGGTCTACATCGTGGGCACGATCAATGGCGTCTGGGGCGTGTACCGTTCGAACGACGGCGGCAACACCTGGACCCGCTTCAACGACGACAAGCACCAATACACGGGCATCGGCCCGATCGCAGCGGACCAGACCGTCGCTGGGCGCCTGTACATCGCCGGCGTCGGCCGCGGCGTGCTGTTCAGCTACTGATCGCAACACCCTTCACGAACCTGATTTTCGGAGAACACCATGAATACCAAGAGCATCCTGGCCGCCGTCGTGCTGGGCCTGGCCACGGCCGGCGCCCAGGCCAGCGTCCTGACCTTCGACAACCTGACGGACTTCATGTACGGCGACGGCTTTCCTCTCGCTTCCGGCATGAGCTACGACGGTAGCGACCTCGTCTACATCGACAACGGCGTCAAGCTCACGCTGCACGCGCCGGGGGCGGTGCCCGGCGAGGCCCACATCGGCGACGGCACCTTCGCCTCGCAAACCTATAACTGGCACGATGGCATGGAAAACGGCGACGGTTCCTGGCTCTCGCTGACGCGTGTCGACGGTGCGAAGTTCAATCTGATCAGCTTCGACTACTTCATGGACGTCAGCACCGTGCTGGCGGACGGCGTGGCGGTCGGCGACATCTCGGATGGGGGCACCTGGAATACGCCGCTCGCCGGAATTTCGGAACTGCGCGTGACTGCCGGGGCCTACAATCAGATCGACAACGTGGACGTGGAAGCCTCCGCGAACGCGAGTGCCGTGCCGCTGCCGGGCACGCTGGCGCTGCTGCTGGGCGGCGCCGTCGCCGGCCGCCTCGCGCGTCGTCGTAAGTCCTGAGCCGACGCCCTCGGGCGCCTGGCTTGAAATGGAAACGGGGGCCTCAGCGCCTCCGTTTTCTTTGGTGCGTTCTCAAGCGGGCGATCAAAGAGACATGGCCAGGTTTGCGTCTACATACGTGTCAGCGCTGCGTGAGTCAATCTATCCGCTGCCATGAGCTTGGTAGACGTGCCGAGCGGGGTGAGTTCTCGTCGTAAGTGCGACAACCACAAGATATGCGTTTAGCTCAGCATATTATTTGACATAATATAGATTATGCGAAATTCGCCGTCGCCGTAACGCATCACGAAAAAACGCAGTACGTACATGGAGCTCTCGGAAGCAAAGCTGTTAGATCTTTGGAAGTAAAACTGTTAGATGCCGCTGTCCGCATCTGTCTCACAAATATGCTTCCAACCGCTTCCGGGAAATGCGTCGGGCGACGCATCGTTCAGCTTAGATGATCTGGTGTCGATCTTCAACTGCGCCAGCGGCCGTCAGCCCCGTCCAGCAATCCGAACCCGGACGGCGCGCCGATCGCCAACCGCACTGCCATCGTCACTCGCTTCCCGACTGCGCGTTCAGCCTGCTGGTCGGTTCACCACCAAACACTGCTTTGTCCAGCTTCGCCAAGCGTTCTTCCAACGCGATTGCACTTTTCGCCGCAGACAGTTCCACTTCGAGCGCGGAGATTTGCCGCCGCAATTCGTCGGACGCGATGTCCGCGCGCGCGGCCGTTTCCCCAGCCTCAGCTAACCGCGTCCTGCTTTCAACCAGTTGTGCCTCGAGCACGGCAGCCCGCGCCTCGACGGCCTGCAGCTGCTCGACCTTCTTCGCTTGGTTGCGGCTGGCTTCACGTTCAAGATGCAGAGCCTGCTTGACCGAACCGAGTTCGGTCGCGAGCGCGGCCGCCTCCTTGTTCAATCGCGTCAACTCTTCCTGCTTGAGCGAAAACGCAAGCTGCGCCTGCTTCAGTTCCGTTTGTAGCCCATGGACCTGGTGCTCATGCCGGCGTTGCTCCTGTTCGCGCTGTTCCTTGGCCGCCGTACGATAATGTTCCAAGCCGTCCCGCGCATGTTTGTGCTTTTCTTCCAGCGACGCTTGGTGCCGTTCGGCGTCGGCCAGCCTGCCATTCAGATCAAGCACGCGCTGCTCCGCGGTATGCCGCGCGATCTTCTCCGCGCCGAGCTGGTTTTGGACGGTCGCAAGGTCCTGCTCGCGCGCTTCAAGGCGTCGCGAGACATCGTTGACAGCCCGTCGGGCCTCGCCGAGCTGCGCTTCCAGTTCAGCCCGGGCACGTTCGTCAGCGGCGCGCTGATCGTCCATCCGCGCCCGCACCTCGTCGAGCTCAGCCGTAGCCTCCCGGTTGAGCTGTTCTGCCAGCTGCGTCACCAGGGCGAGGATGGCATCACTGACAGCCTGTGTCGAGCCGCCCTCCTCGACCTCGATTTCGCGCAGGTATTTGTGGATCGTCGTTTTGGACCCTGTATTGCCCAACGCAGCCCGGACCGCGTCGATTGATGGGTGTCGGCCCTGAGCGATCACCTCGTCACGGGCGCGTTTGACATCTGAAAAATACACACCTGAGCGAGCCATCACGTACCCCACGAAATAACATACTGGGTTACATACTAACGTAGTACATACTGAATTTCGCTGCCTTTGTGCCCATTTGGGCCGAAAAGACGACATGGGATAATCAAGAATTATCTCGTGTGAGTAGCTGATCCGCCCTTAAAATACCGGTTAGCCGGTACAGTTCGCTCATCGCCGGCGTTTTTGAGGAGTCGTCCATGACCGCTGGCGTACCGCGTAATCACCACTGGGTTCCGCAGTGCTATCTAAAAGGGTTTGCGAAGAGCCGAAGCAAGAATGCCCAGCTTCATGTAATCGACGCTATCGCCCAGCGGCACTTCACGACCGTGCCGCGCAATGTGGCGTCGGCTCGGGATTTCAATCGCGTCGAGATCGCCGGCGTCGACCCGAACCGGGTCGAGATGGACATGGCACAGTTCGAAGGCCTCGTCGACAAGGCCCTCGAGCGGATCTGCCGCGACCGCGACATCCTCGATACCGAAGACCGCAACCTGGTGCTGAACTTGATCGCCCTGCTCTCCGTGCGCACGCCTTCGATGCGTGAACATATTCGGCAAGGCTACGAGCAAGTCTTGAAGAGAATCATGGACCTGACGCTGGCCACGAAGGAACGCTACGAGGCCAGTTTTGCCAACGCGGCACAGGCGGGGGCATTCGATGGCAAGGACATGCTGTCCTACGAAACCATGCGTGACTTCTTCGACCGTGACGAGTACACCATCGCCATGCCGACCACCAGGCTCGTGCGGCAGGAGTTCGACTTGGTCGACACGATTTTGCCGCTGCTGGGTAGACGAAACTGGCTGCTCGTGCGGGCCGAGCCGGGTACGGGCGGCTTCATCACGTCTGACCACCCTGCGATCCTCCAGTGGACGGAGCAGCGCGACCGAGGCCCGTTCCATTCGCCTGGGTTCGGTCTTCGCGGCACCGAGGTCATTTTCACGATTTCCCACGACCTCGCCATCATCGGTAGCTTCGACGATCCGCCCGGTAAGATGGATGCCGGCGTGCGTGAGGTCGCCCTGATCAACGGCTGTATCATTGGGCATAACCGGCGTCAGATCTACGCTCGCGACGACCGCTTTTACTACACTGGACGCGACGGCAAGATCCACCGCGGCGTCGATGCCCTGCGCGATCTTCCCCGGCCTCGTTCGGCACATGGCAAATCATGAACACTGTCGATCTCTACCTCCGCGCCGCCACACGCGACAACACCGAACGCAGTTACCAGGCAGCGGTGCGGCACTTCGAAGTGGATTGGGGAGGCTTGCTGCCGGCAAGTTCGGATACCATCGCGCGCTACCTCGCGGATAATGCCGAAGCATTGTCGATCAATACCTTACAGCAGCGGCTAGCCGCGCTCGCGAACTGGCATCAGGCCCACGGTTTTGCCGATCCCACCAAGGCGCTGGTCGTGCGCAAGGTTTTAAAGGGGATACGCACGCTACATCCCGCCCAGAAAAAGCAGGCGCGGCCGCTGCAGCTCCAACAAATCGGCCAGCTGGTAAATTGGCTGGATGGCGCGATCGCAGCCGCACAGGTCGCACAGCGGCAGGCGGACACGCTTCGTTACACGCGCGACCGGGCCTTGCTATTGCTGGGGTTCTGGCGGGGGTTTCGGGGCGACGAACTGGCCCGCCTGCAAGTCCAGTACGTCGACGCGGTCGCCGGCAAGGGCATGAGCTGTTTCCTGCCGCAGTCGAAAGGCGACCGCGAAGCGCGCGGCAAGACCTTCAAGGCACCGGCATTGCGTGAACTATGCCCGGTGAATGCCTACCTGGCCTGGATTGCGCTTACTGGTCTGACGGAAGGTCCCGTCTTCCGCGCCGTCGATCGCTGGGGTAACGTTAGCGATAGCGGCTTGCATATCAATAGTCTTGTACCGCTGTTGCGCTCGTTGTTCGACGCGGCGGGTATCCCCTTTGCGGAACAGTACAGCGGCCACTCGTTGCGCCGCGGCTTTGCGACCTGGGCCACGTCGAATGGCTGGGACGTCAAGACTCTGATGGAGTATGTCGGCTGGCGCGACGTCCAGTCCGCGATGCGCTACGTCGAATCGAGCGACCCTTTCGCGGGGATGCGGCAACATCCAGCCCGGCACGCCTCGACGTGAAGCTTTGCCCAGCCACTCACACCCAGAGCTGACCCATCTTTTCGGCAGCGTCCGGCCCGCTTTCCAAATACAACTCCACCAGCGACTTCGGCGGCGGAGTCAGGGCGTCGAGCCACTTCTGGCTTCGAATAGCGCATTGCCGCTCATAAGGCAACGGGGTCCAGGGTGCTTTGCAGGGTCGGCCAGCATTTAGGGCCAAGGCGTCGCCTTCCGGATAAATACAATGAAATACCCGCAACGGCGAATGGGCCGACCGCGTGTCATCCCTGGCGAATACGATCTGCGGTGACGATACCGTGTCCTGCATCGAAACCCGCAAGCCTTCCCTGGCAGTATGGTCGACAATCGCCGCCCAGATCCCGAAAAACTGCATGTACGTAAAACTTAGCCTGGCCGGGTCGTCCGACGGATTCTCCGACGAGGGCTCGGTCAACCGCAGTGCATAGTTCGTGGTGCGACGGGTAAAGAGCCCGTCGACGACCACCAGGTTTTCGACGGACATCCGCCAGACCGCATACGCCAAGCAGGTCACGCAGATACCGTCGGCGGCGAGCGACAGCAAGTCGTCCCGGCTCAACTGAGCAAGTCTCGTGAGGCAGGCCCGGTGCCGCCGGACATAACGACGGAACACATGCCGACGGATCGACCGGTAACAGACGCCGGTATCGTCGCGCACAGTATTACGATCGTCGACGGCCGTCTTGCTTCTACCGCTGTCCGTCACCCGTGCGTAACGGCAGGATCGCGATTCAACGTCTTCGAGGATCCACGAGCCATACCGTATCGGCATTCGGCTCTGCGCAAAGCCAGCCTGCCAGCGGAGGTCTACCTCATTCTGGTCCGTCATGTGGCAGGTACTGACGAGACGACGCAACAGCCCATCCGCCTGCGGCACCCGGGCCTGCACGCCCCGCCACCATTCCAGATACTCCAGGATATGCCCGATCATCCGGTGCTCATTGCCGGCTCCCATAGGCGTCAGCGCCCGCAATTCGTCGAACGGCACCGCAGGCGGCTCGCCGCGCGCAAGGACACTGTTTGCCGTTGGGACGACGATTGCCTTGGGCAAGTCGGCAGGCCAGCCGTGCCAAGGACACTGCCGGACCCACGTGAGATCGAACAGGACGCAGTGATAGCGGTGCATCTCCCAGCACATCTTGCAAAGCCGGAGTTCGTACTCCTTGGGACGAATGACCTTGATGCCCAGTTGGTCCCAAAACCCGTTTCTGAGCTCGGCGGCCGGCACTTCGAGCAGTTCGCTGAACCGGTCGAAATCGATCCACCTGCTGTCGGCACAGTCACGTAGGCGCCCTTTCCTAAGCGGCACTGGCTCGCGTGCGATCAGCTAGACCAACTCATAATCCTTGAGGTTATTGAGCACCTTGATTTTCTGGAAGAGCGACCAACCCGACTCGAACGGAAACTGCAGGGCCGGATCCCACGTTAGCCTTTTCGCACCAGGACGTCTCCACATATCGGCCTCTCTTAGCTCATGACGTCGCTGAACGACCGCAATTTCGATGCCGAAACTGCAGCATCGATATCCTGAGGGCACAACCGAAAATCCGGGCTGTCCTGACGCCTGAGCGAGAGCAACAGGTCCTCGATCGTGAGGCAAATATGCTCCATCGGTACACCCTGCTTGGCGATGCTGCCGGCAGCTCGATGCAAGGCGTCCCACATCGTCGTGCGGTAGCTCTCCAGACGAAAGCCGGACAGGAATGCCACCGGGAAGAAGAATTGGGTATAGGTGATGCCTGATCCTTCGGGATATTCCGACGCCAGGTCGTACGAGCGCAGCAGATTCCCGAAGTCGCCTTCGCTCGCGCAGCCGTCAAATTGCAGCGTGTCGCTGAGAAAGCGCCCGATGATCTGACGGGCATTGTTTGCCAGCAGACTTGTGCGGCGGTGAAGGATCTCTGGCTGGGCGAACGATATCGCCGTCATGCGCAAATCCTGCAGTTCGAGCTGGTTATGGAAGCACACCAACTGCTGCAGGTCGACGTCGTTCAGCAACTGCATCTCGTCGATCAGCAGTACGTACTGCTTGGCGCCGATACGTCCCGCCTTGACACGAATGTCAGCCACCGCGTTCCCGAACAGTTGGTCCGCGTCGGGACGCCTGGACAGCGCGTGCGATTCGGCTTCCAGAATCAGCCGCAGCATGTGTGCGGTGCTCGGACGGCCGCTCGGGCGTGTGCTGAGCAAGGTTACGTATACATTCGGAAATTCTTCCCGTAGCAGGTCGCGGATCGCCAAAGCGCAGCGGGTCTTGCCCATCCGCGGCGATGCATAGAACACAGTTCCGGTCCGGCGAGCCCAGACCAGCTCGCGTACTAGGGCATAGGTACGTTGCATCATCGGCGTCGGCAGCGTGTACTCGCCGCCCCGGACGGGGTGCTCGGCAAGCAGCTTTTCTCGCTGCTCCGCGGTGAACGCGGGCATGCCTGGACGCTCGACGTCACTGACGCCACCGCTACTCGGCATGGTTACCTCCTGTTCTTGACCTTCGTGAAGAATTCCGGCACCGGCTCAGATAGCAAGCGGCCATGCGTTTCATCGAGCACGCGACGGGGCCGTTCGGACGGTTCGGGCTTAGGTGGCCGGGCATGGATGACAGGCGCGTCCTGACCGGCTTCCTTCTTAACGCGAACGATTTCCGTCGCCGGCTTGGGTCCCGGCCCGGCAGGTGTGCGTGCGCCCTTCCGTCTCGCCAGATGTTGCATGTAAACCTGCAACGGATCGTCGAAACCGGTGATGGTGATGAGCCGCTTGGTGATCAGGCTGTTAATCGCCTTGCGGGTACGGCGGCTATGCTTGGTCAGACCCCATTTGCCATGGGCCTTCAGCACGCCCAGTTCAGCGCCGTTGGCCAGGTACGCCTTCACTTGCCGCATGTCGTCCTCATCGACTTCCAATAGCACGCGGGTCCCGATCAGGTGCCCGGAGCTGGCCAATACGTCGTTGGTGTAGCGTACGCGGTCGACCTGGATGTAGGGCCGGCGGCCGGCGCTGCGGCTGCCGCGCACGATGGCCGCCTCGTACTGGCTGAATCCCGCCTCGGCAGCAGTCCCTGCAGGCCGCTTGCGGCACTCGAAGCGCTCGGGATGATCGATGAAATACCGGATGGCTTCCAGAGGCGTGAGGTGCGACAGGCCCTCGGACGGCGTTGCGTTATGCTGGGCGAACGCCACGTCCAATAACTGCTCGACCTCGGCCGCGCGGATGCGATGCTCGACCGCCATGCGCTCGGCCTCGTCGGCGCGCCCGCTGTGCGGATTGGACCCAGTGGTCGACGGAAGCCGTTTGAACAGTGTCCTGGCGATCTGGTTGAAGGTCCGTTCGACGTTTGGCCGGCGCTCGAAATGCGCGACTGGCCCCCAGTTGATGGCGAACCCCAGGGCAGCCCGGGCACGCGCGTGGACCGCCGACGACAAGTGCGCAAGCGCGCCGTCGAACAAGGTTGTGCTCCAGAGTGCGCCCTGCGCGCCCTCGATCACGCCACTTGGCAAGCCACCTCCCTCCGGGTAGCGCAGGTTGGGAATGCTCAGTTTCATGGGCGCCCAGATCCCGCTCGCCGCATTGCGAATGACTTTGAGGATGTCATCGGCACTGACCTCGGGTCGGTACACGACCGTATACGCCAAGACCGCGCTGCTGAACCGGTCCACCACGGCAATGAGATTCACACGATCCAGGCGCAAATCAGTTTCGAGGCCTTCCGGTGTGTGAAAGGCCACGGTCACGTGCGCTTCGATCTTGTACGCGTCGATCTCAACCGCGTCGTAAGGTTCATCGAAGCTCAATAGCGAAGGAATACCTTTCCCAACGCTCAGGTGCGCCCGGGCCGCGCTATCTTCGCGCACCATGGCGCTACGCGCGAAGTGGCGGTCGAGCGTTTCCTTCATGAACTGCTGAATCGAGCGCAACCCTCGATACTTCGTAGTGAACGGCCATTCATTCAGGCCGACACCTTTATCCGACAAGCATCGCAGGAATATCCGGTGCAGATCACACGGCCTGAGTTTGAACTCAGGAACTGCCATGCGTTTTGCCTCGTTCCTGACATACTGGACGAGGAGCTGCTCGATATCTGGGAACCGCCTGAGGATGACACCCAAGGCGCCCGCCATACCGGCACGCTCGCCCGGCGGGTGGTGCGGCAGTGTGCTGGTTCGTGAGTACGGCACGGTACGGGCGAAGGGAATGCAGGCCCGAAACCCCTGGATCCGGCCGTCGTCCGCCAGCTTGAGGCAGCGCTTGGCTAGCCTGGACAGCGAATTTTGGCTGACACCGGTACGCTGCTCGATTTCAGCCACTGGAACCCAGGAGAAATACAGACGCATCGCTTCGACCTGGGCACGGAGTTGCTTTCGCCGTTCTTCATCGAATTCGGCGTCCAGGACGCTCGGCCACAGGTCGAGCGGTACCGCATCCTTGATCACCGCCTGACGTGTGCCCATGCTGTCATCTCGCGTGCATTGAATTCCACTTCCAGCCACTGGTCCCGCACAACCCGTGCGACGCGAGATCAAGGTCGATATGGCCGTGAATAGCGGCCTTTACGACGGCGCCGTAGATAGCGGCATGATCGTGCCCCGAAAGGTCGTCTACCAAGTCGTTGAGCGTGCCGGTCATGCGCCGCATGAGTACGGTGGCCAGTTGGTTCATCACCGGTGTCATGTCCTGATACCGGAACAGGCCGGCATACCCAATCGCCTTGAGCCACCGAAGGGCAAGGCGAGAGCGTGTCTGCAGCTCGTCACAGGTGATGACGCGCACTGTCGCAATCCCGACACCTGTCTCGACGGTTGGAACCCCGGGACTATTAGCCGCTACCACATGGACTTCAAGCTGATGGTTCTTTCGCTCGAGGACCATTGCGGCGGCCGGCCCCACTTTCAGGAGAGCACTCACCTCTTCATTAATAGGACGAAAACCAACGACAGACGAGTCACTCTCCAAGAAGGTAAGCCAGTGCACCAAGCTCCGGTCAGAGTGGAGAAGGAGGTCCTGGTCCTGCTTGACACTGTACACCAGCCATAGGTTGCTGTTCCGATGGCCGCGACCGCGATAGGCTTCCAATACGCGTCCGCGTTGCCGTGAGGGCAATGTCGGAGTTCTGGACATTCTCTTCTCCAGTCAGGCTACATTCGGCATACAAGTAACCAAATTAGTACAAGACACCCCTGATCGCCAGGTGGATTCACCGAACGATGAGTACGGTACGACTCTTCGCCCCTTTTTTGCCCGACTGTGACAATGCGTTAGTATTCATCAATAAGTTTCAAGAGAGAATGTAAGAAGAGTTATATCCGGGGCAAAAACGTTTCCGAGCAACAACATGCGGTATGCACGCTCTGGTCCCATTCTCGGCCCAATCACCATCTTGTGATATTTAAATCGATGAAGCTACAAAGTATCTCTCTGTGCAACTTCCAGTCGTTCGGCGTAGATCCCACAAAGTTCAGCCTCGAAGAAATTACGTATTTGATCGGACCGAACGGTTCGGGCAAAACGGCCGTACTGCAAGCGTTGTCCCGGCTCTTCGGGTTTGACCCATCGTTACGTCGTATTAGGAAATCGGACTTCCATGTCCCGCATAATGAGGAGCACGTGCCGACGGAACGTAAGCTTTGGATCGAAGTGGATTTCGTGTTTCCCGAACTCGACGACGATAACAAAAACACAACCATCGCTCCGAATTTCGGTCATATGCGCCTTGACGAATCTGGTGGACTTGTGCGCGTTCGGTACCGGTTGGATGCGACCTTATCGGACGATGGTGAGATCGAAGAAACGTTAGTGTATGTCCTAGATGTCAACGAAGAAGGCGCCATCGTTAGCACCGCTCAGGTGCCCAAGGCCGAGCGTAGTGAAATCCACGTTCACTACTTGCCGGCGCGGCGTGATCCAGCAGACCATATTGCGTATGGCGCCAATGCCTTGCTCGGTCGTATGCTTCGCGCTATAAATTGGGAAAAAGAGCGCGCTCAAATCAAGACCCTAACGGACCAAATTACGGAAACTCTTTCAGGTAATCCCTGTGTAGCAGCCTTCAGCGAATGTCTGAATAATACATGGAGCGGACTGCATAAGAGCAGCTATTTCGCGGATCCGAAAATTTCCTTTGCGACCTCTGAAGTAGAGGCACTTCTTCGCCACCTCTCTATCTCCTTCGCACCGGCGCATGACGAAAAACTGGCTGATTTTTCTAGACTCAGCGACGGTCAAAAGTCTATGCTATACCTGTCGTTAGTAATATCATCCCATGCAGTTGGTCGAGCAGTATTGGCAGGCGATGACGAAACATTCGATCCGGAAAAGCTGCGACCACCGGTCTTCACACTAATCGCAATCGAAGAACCTGAGAACAGTCTTTCTCCACACTTTCTGGGTCGGATAGTCAACACACTTGCAGATATCACCGGCCATGGCGATGTACAAGCCTTGATAGCCACACACGCACCGTCAATGCTTAGACGAGTCGCTCCAGAGAATATTCGCTATTTGCGTCTTAACGAAATGCGCTCCACGCGTGTAAGATCTATTCATCTGCCTGAGAAAGCGGATGACGCACACAAATTTGTCCGTGAAGCGGTCCAAGCTTTCCCTGAGATCTATTTTTCGAGGCTCGTGGTACTCGGCGAAGGAGACAGTGAGGAGATCGTGTTGCCGAAAATTTTGCAGGCTAAAGGCGCTGCAGTTGACGAGTCAGCTGTGACCGTCGCCCCACTAGGCGGAAGACACGTTAATCATTTCTGGCGTTTGCTATCTGAGCTGAAAATTCCCTATTTAACCTTACTTGATCTCGACATGGCACGTCATCAGGGCGGCTGGGGACGTATTAAATACGTAAATGACCAGTTGGAAAAGCATGAGCCAACAAAGAAGTTACCTGCGAACTTCGTCATTCCGGCCTGGAACAACGACAAACATAAAGTTGGAGACTACACTAACTACTTTGACGAGCTTGAAGAGCGCGGCATTTTCTTCTCATACCCAATGGATCTTGACTTCGCATTGCTGGAGGCTTTCCCGGAAAAATACGTAGCGATTCCCGAAGCACCGGACGACGATACGATTAAAGCTGTCTTGGGTAAAGCTTATCATAACTTCTCCCAGTACGATAATGCACAACTAGAACTGTTCGGATCATACCACGCTAAATTTAAAATCGGCAGCAAACCCGTGGCACATATTGAAGCACTCGCCAATCTCAGCGATGACGAAATACTAGAGGACATGCCACCCTCTTTAGGACGTTTAGCTGACGCAGTGATTAACATGCTTCAGGAATTGCCAGAGTGATCTCAATAGATGCGTGGAAACCCGCAGACGGCTTGACGCTTGAGCCTAATGCACTACGTGCTGCAACGGAACGACAGAGAAACCTTGCGCTGACCGCAGGCCCGGGCGCGGGTAAGACAGAAATGCTCGCCCAACGTGCAGACTTTTTACTGCGCACCGGACAGTGCCGATACCCCAAGCGTATTTTGGCAATATCTTTCAAAGTCGACGCGAGCACAAATCTGAAGGAACGCGTGCGCCGGCGCTGCGGAGCAGTACTGAGCAGACGCTTCGACAGCTATACTTTTCACGCATTTGCCAAGCGCATAATCGACCGGTTTCGCCCGGCACTTACCGGTCGCGATGCCTTGGACGTTGGATATGAAATCGGCACAGAACGCATTGATCGCAGGCAAATAGCATTTGACGACTTAGTCCCTCTAGCCATCAAAATCCTTCGACAGTCGACGGCTGCGCGTAAAGCAATCCGTGATACTTATACAGACGTCTTTCTAGACGAGTTCCAGGATTGCACTGGCCACCAATACGAACTAATTAAGATTGCCTTCGCAGGCAGTACCATTCGGCTAACTGCGGTGGGCGATGTCAAGCAAAAGATCATGGGCTGGGCAGGTGCCATGGATGGTATTTTTCAACTATTCGCGCATGACTTCGCAGCAGTCCCTCTAAACATGTACCGCAATTTTCGTTCACTCCCCAAGCTTTTACGCATGCAGAACGAAATTATCCGCACTCTTGACGCCAGTTCTGTGATGCCGGACGAGCAGATCATTGGCGAAGGTGGTGAAGTTTTTGCCTGGCGCTTCGCCGATTGCCGCGAAGAGGCAGAACATCTCGCTGACGTGATTGCGCACTGGACGCAAACCGAGCAGTTGCCTTTATGCGAAGTTGCGGTTCTTGTCTCTAAAATGCTCGATCAATACGCGCTCGCTTTGATGGATGCATTAAGACGGCGTGGCATCCCATATCGTAATGAGGCCCAATTACAAGATCTTTCGAATGAACCCATTGCCCGTCTCATCGTCGACTACTTGGCATGCCTATATGGTCAACGTGAATCTAAGGCGTGGATACGACTGTCCGATTTACTGATGCCTTTTGACGATGAGGATGCGCAATCTGCGAAACGACGTGCGTTTCATCGTTTCATTAATTCGCAACGAAAACAAATGGCCATTGCAAGCTTAGTCGACAATTCATATGCCGGATGGTGGGATTTTGCCAGCACGTTCCTTAAGACGGTTGGCATCGAGACACTCATGGCGTTGTCGCCTGAATACGAAACCCGTTCACGCCTTAGAGATCTCATAACTCAAACAAAGTTAAAAATTGAAGAATTCACCAAGACCGAGCCTGACTTACTTCTAGCACTTAAACGCTTTTCTAACGACCAGGCAGTTCGTATGCTGACTATTCATAAAAGCAAGGGCCTTGAATTCGACTCGGTCATCATACTTGGCATTGAGCAGGAGATTTTTTTCGGAACAGACCATGAAGCGAACCGCTGCGCTTTCTTCGTCGGGGTGTCACGGGCCAAACGGCGTCTTGTTCTGACTCACGCAGATCGAAGAGAGCGGCCCCAAGGCTATAGCAAGCGATGGAACGTCGATCGACGCCCCCAACATGAGTATCTCGGCTATGCAGCGCCTTTTTCTACCTGAGCTTCGCAATCTGAGTTTTGAAAAACCTTCTGCGATCTTTCTGGCTGGACTAAACCGGCAACTGTACCCGATCTGCTAAACTGACAGATGTAGAGTCTCAAATTTTCTAACGTGCCGTATTCCACGGACTGGAGCCCGTTTAGTCAAAAAGGTGCGCAGATGCGTCATCGAATGTCTGTTTTCCCGCACGGGCGATCATTGTCCACACATTTGTGCCATTCCAAAGGCTGGGCTCGCTAAACTTGTCCTCGCCTTCTTGCCAAGCGGTGAGCAAGTGAAGATCGAGCTGAACAAGTGCATTACGAACATCGAAAAGCGCAAGAACCATCTTCTTCGAACCTATTTCATGGACCGGAATGGCATCGATTACGCGCAAGATCTGCTCAAACTGCGGCTTACCGCGAAAATTATTGAGAGCCATAACTGCATACATCCGGTCATCAGCCGGATTTGGCGGGCGAACGCGCTCGATGCCGATGGACTTGTGTTGATCCCCGCGGGTAATATCGCGAACGTTGTCGAGCTGCCGGCAAGCCTCTTCAAGTATCGCACTAACACTGTCGACGCGACGTCTCAGATTTCGCTCATCAGCAGCAACCATCAGTCTCACGGCGTGGTTGCTTTGAGCGCGAAGCACGTATATGGCAACGCCGATTGTCAACAAGGTTAAGATCGCCTGAGTCCAGTAAGCAACCTCAGCCTTTCCAAATGTCGGCTTGTCTGCCCGAAAAGCGTCAGTCAAGCCGGCAAGCAGCAAAGAAAACGTCACCAAAAAGATGATGAACAGCGATAACAATCCACGAGATTTTATGTTCATCTGCAGATAGTAACATTGCCGCCGGTCCAACTGATCCGAAGTCGGATACTGACGTGCCATCTCGAGGTGGGCATACGAATGCAACAGAGGGACAGCTGCGACTGGTCTCCAGCCGACGTGCACGTTGTTGCGCGGGAAAGGGGGCGGGGCCAGACATACTTCTATCCCACGCCGACGAATTTGGCACCAGAATAACCAAATTAGCAAACTACGCAGCGAACCACCAATTTTACTTCCAAAATCTGGAAGTAATGATGTCAGATAGTGGCGTGCGGCTTCGGACCTCTCCTATGAGAATCACTGGAATCGATCCAACACCTTTGCTTCCGAGAGCTCTACCCAGCCAGTGAAAATGGTCCTGGCTTTTTTTACAACTCAACGATTGGAGGCACTGTCGCTACCCGAATCAGAGATATGGCAATCCTGCCGAATTAGCCTATTACGCCATTAGCCGGCCGCTGCCCGACCTTGCGCGCCTCCTGCGCCGCGATGAGCACACCGTCCGCGACTGGATCAACGGCCGCACGCGCGTTCCTTGGTGGGTGCCTGAAATACTCCGACTCAAGCACCTTGAGGCCGATCTACGATATCGCCAAATGTTCTTGTGCGTGCCCAACAAGAAGCCGCTCACTAAGCTCGGCGTCGTTACCGATTCCGGCGCCATTGTCGACCCCGCGCAACTCACGCACATCGCGTGACGCGTCACGCAATTTTCGCCTTCACTTCCAGTCTCATCAGGCGCCGCTCCGTGCGAAACACCCACGCGGCGGCCGAGCTCCGCATGGGCGAAAAACGCACCGCCAGACGCAGGATTTCGTTTGCCTTGCGTAGCTCGCGCACTTCACGGTCCAGCACCTTGATGCGCTCCTCTTCGGCCATTGTCGACCCTGGGCGCTCGCCAGTATCACGCTCTTGTTGGCGTACCCAGGAGCGCAGGGTTTCAGGTGTGCAGCCCACTGCGAGCCGCACTCGCTGGCAGCCTCGCTGACCATGCGCACCGCGTGCTTGATGACTTCGGGAGAATACTTGGGTTGCTTCTTGTTGACTCCATTCTCTCAAACAATGGAGCCACTACAAAACCTAGTGCGGTTCAGGAGGCGGGAAAACGTCGACTTATGTGGCATCGTCCGTCGCCCCCCCTTCGGGCAAGAGAACTTAACAATGTTCTCCTGGCTCAGGCGGGAACGGCATGGTGGAAGAAATGCACGCAATTGTCTCACAGCAACTCTTCCCGTGCCAGCGTAGCCCTCGACGAGAGTCTCGACGGCGCGGACCCGAACAGGTTAATCAGGCAGGCTCGGCGACTCCTCGACCTCACGATAAAAAACCATTCTGGAGGTCATGCTGCTTTAACGACCGACGATTTTCGTGACGCATCACATGTACTTGTCTCCGAACCAAGTTTTATTTTGTGTCAGTGCATCGGCATGATCTCAATCAGCGCACAATATCGATAATTCTGCCTGTACGCCCAAAGCCGCCGGAGGAAACGATGCCGCACATCTACAAACCCGAGGAGCGCTGGGACAATGCCGACATCGGCTTTCCGTCCGCGCTCGCCATCGGGGATTCCTGGTTCTGGTACGTCAACAACAATATCCTCGGCACGATGATCAATCACCGCGCCATGTCGGACGATCACCGCAACGTCCAGCTGGTGGGCTACAACGGGGCGCGCCTGAAGGATTATGTCGGCGAGGGTAAGTATGCCGACACCGTGGAGCACTTTCTGCGTCCCGGCTTCGTGGAAGGATTTTCGGAGTTCTACCTCAGCGGGGCCGGCAACGATGCGGTCGACTTTGGCCTGGCGCTGCACGACCATTGCCCGCCCGGGACCGACGCCGACGGCTGGTTCGACGGCCGCGGCATGGACGACATGCTGTTCCGGCTGCGCCAGGCGCTGACCCGGCTGATCGCCGCCATCCGCTTCGCCAAGCGCGACGCGCCCAGCCTGGCGCCGATCTTCGTGCACGGCTACGATTATCCTGTGCCGGACGGACGGGGATTCGAATTCGGCCTGATCCACGCCGGCCCGTGGCTCGCGCCGGCGCTGGACAAGCACGGCGTGCCGGCCGACATGGCGTTGCGCGGCGAGCTCGCCCGCATCCTCATCGACCGCCTGAACGACGACCTGCTGGCGCCGCTGGCGGCGACGACGCCGGGCGTCGTGTACATCGACAGCCGCGGCATCCTCCCGCGCGACGGCACGTACCGCGACTACTGGTCCAACGAACTGCACCCGACGAATCTCGGCTTCCGCCGCATCTTCGAACAGGCCTGGCTGCCGCGCCTGTTCGAACACGGGGTCGCGCTGCGCCCGTCGCCGTAGGCGCCGGCTCAGGTTCCCCCGCCACCGCCGCCGCCCCCACCGCCGCCGCCGCCGAAGCCGCCGTTCCCGAAACCGCCGCCGCCGTTGCCGTTGCCGCGGCCGCCCGGGCCGCCGCGGAACATGCCGCGCCCGCCGTTGCGGATGCGCTCGTCGCCTGGCACGCCGCCCCACTGGTAGCGCAGGCCGATCTGCACGATGCGCGGCTGGCTCACGTTCAGCGTATGCAGGCGCAGCACCTCGTTCTCGATGTCGCTTTCCGTATTCCCGGTGTGGAAGACGTTGTTCACGTTCAGGCTCAGCGACAGGCGCTGGCTGATGTTGTGCCGCCACGTGAAGTTCGTCATCGTGACGGCGCTGTTGGTGCCCTGCCCGTTCAGGCTCGCGCCGTTGCGGTTCACGCTCAGCTGCAGCGCTTCCATGCCCACCTGGTACGCGAGCCGCAGCTTGATGTTTTCGCGGTGGTTCGACTGTTCCACGCCCGTCATGTCGGTCGTGAAATTGGAGATGCGCTGGCGCCTCTCGTTGGCGAGCGTCGCGCCCAGGTTGGCCGACAGGCCGGACAGGAACAGCTGGCGCACGTTGAAGTTCAGGTCGACGCCGACGGAATCGTTGGCGCCGAAGTTGATGGGCGACGTGACGATCACGTTCGGGTCGGAGACCAGCGCATAGCTGCGGTTGCCGATCACGGGCGATTCGCGCCGCTTGAACAGGACGAAGCTGCTGTCCACGCCGAAGAGGCGGTCACGGTAGGCCAGTTCGACATTGTCGTTGTTCACCGGCTGCAATTGCGGATTGCCCTGGCGCGCATTGAAATCGCTCAGGTAGACGAGGTTCGGGTTCAGGTCGCGCTCGTTCGGCCGCGCGATGCGCCGCGACGCGCGCAGCTGCAGCATGCCGTCCGTGCCGATGTCGCGCGTGGCGTAAAAACTCGGCAGCCAGTTCATGTAGTGGTACTTGTCTTCCTCGTTCAGCAGCGGCTGGTGCACGTCGAGTTCCGTGTACTCGCCGCGCAGCCCGCCCTGGAGGCTGAGATTCGTGAACAGCTTCGTGGACAGGATGCCGTAGATGGCCGCGTTGCGGTCGTTCGAGTCGAAATCGCTGATGCGGCTCGCCACCGGCACGTAATCGCCCGTCACCGGGTCTTGCGCCAGGTAATCCGTCGGATTGCTGCTCTTGTTGTCCGCGACCTTGGCGCCGGCCTTCAGGTGCCATGTGTCCCAGACGTTGCGTTCGTAGTCGACGGAGACGTCGAGGATGCGGTTGCGCGGGTCGGACGAGCGCCGGCTGTTCGCGGTGAACGGCGTCGGGCGCAGGCGGTAGTCGTAGAAGACATCCGAATCGGGACTGCTGTTCTGGCCCGTGTAGCGCAGGTCGAACTTGAGGTCTTCGGCCGGCTCGCCGCTCTTGTGGTCGTACGACGCGCCGATGCCGAAGTTCTGGGCCGGGGAACGGCTCTGCGACCGGCTCGTGTAGTCGGCCAGCGGCGTCATGTCCGCGGCGTAGCGCTGCGTCGTGCCGGTGCTGTCGCTCTCGTTCCTGATCTTCGAATAGCTGGCGGTCGCCCCGAACTGGTCGCGTTCGCCGACGTTGTAGGTGAACGTCGACGCCATGTTCAGCGACTTCGACTTGATCTGCCGGTTGCCCACCGAGTTACGGCTGCCGGTGACGGCGCCCGTGGCCGGATCGAGGTCCTCGCGCTGCGATTCGGTATAGCTGTTGCGCACCCGTTCGGCCGCGCCGACGTTGCCGCTGATCGAATACGGGCCTTCCGCATGTTCGCCGTTCAGGAACGCGTTGCCCCGCCCTTCCGTGCCCTTGTTGGCGCTCAGGTTGGCGCGCGACCCGGCCTTGCGGTTGCGCTTGAGGACCAGGTTGATGATCGGGCCGTTGCCACCCTCGTTGCCGAACTCCGCGCCCGGCACGTTGATCACTTCGACGGATTCGATGGCCTCGGCCGGGAACGCGTTCAGTGCGTCGCCCCGGTTCTGGCCCTGGAATTGCGCGTCGCGTTTGCCGTTGACCATGATCTGCACGTTCTGGTTGCCGCGCAGGGCCACGTTGCCGTCCTGGTCGACGGTGACGGACGGGACGTTGTTCAGGATATCGGATGCGGACGCGTTGCTGACGCTGATGTCGTTCTTGAGGTCGTAGACGTCGCGGTCGACCTTGTTGGTCGGACGCGCGGCCACCACTTCCACGGTGGCGACGCCGTCGTCGGCGCCGGCGCCCGGCGGCTGGGTGCCGCTGGTCACGCCCTGCGCCGCCTGGCCGTCAGCGGCGGCTGCGGTCGCGGTCTTGGTTGCGGCCGCAGCCGGGGCCGACTTCGCGGGCGGCTTGTCGCGGACGGGGTCCGGTGCCGTCGTCTGGGCAAGCAGCGGTTGCGCGGCGAAACAGCTCAGGAGTAATGCGGGCAAGACCTTCAGCGCCAGCACATCGCGGGCGGCGTACGTGGTAAGAGTCATCGGTTTTCAGGTTGTTATCAATGCCGGGTGCATGAACGTAACGCGCCGGCGGACGTCCGGATGACGCCGGCTCCAAACACTCATCGCCTTGATTGCATGTCAAGACAGGTTCGAAGCCACGTCAGGACGCCGGCCGGCTTGCGCTCCAATCCAATATTCCCGCGCCAACCCGACAAAGTTCCAACTATCTGCGCAGGGGCGCATTCGTCAGCGCCTTCGTCGGGTCCGGGTTCTGCGTCAGCTGGTTGATGGCGCCCTGGGCGTCCTCCAGCCCGGCATTGTATTCGACGTCCTGCATCACGCTCATCTGGTCGAGCGTCCATTCGCTGGCGCCGGCCGCCGGCGGCGCCTGGCGCATGGCCGCGGTGATGTCGGCGAGGGTCAGGCCGGCATCCAGGCGGCGCTGGAATTGCACGGCCCACGCGGCCGTCGCCGGATCGCGCGGATCGTTCGCGAGCATGTGGAGGATGTGTTCCGCCCGCGGGGCGTCGACGAGGTAGCAGTGCGCGAGGACGGCGGCCCGGGCCAACGGCCCCGAATCGTGCGTCGTGCGCCAGGCGGCGATGACGCCGTCCAGCGCGGCTCGGCTGGGCGCGCCGTCCGCCAGCAGGGACAAGTCGAGCTGCGCGAGCGCGACGGCGCCCGACCCGGGATCGCGTTCGCGCGCCCGCGCGAGGCTGGCGCGGGCGGCGTCGAGGTGGGCAGCACGCGCGCCGGCGCCCGCCCGGGCGGCCAGTTTCA
>Ga0209148_1000372_pt1 | contig 54982 bp, 52 predicted proteins | sample AraplaCol_mMF_r2_2_FD_184288 | JGI IMG/M metagenome (GOLD analysis project Ga0209148, IMG submission 184288) | Arabidopsis root microbial communities from North Carolina, USA - plate scrape CL_Col_mMF_r2 (SPAdes) (version 2) | ecosystem: Host-associated > Plants > Roots > Endosphere | place...
GGCGCTGACCCTTGTCGAGGCCGATCTGGTCCTCGGTGAGCTGGGTGGCGTCGTCGGTGAAGGTCGCGGGGTCGACGCCGGCGTTGAGGTTGCGCGTCGTGGTCGACGGTCCGTTCTGGATTGCGGCAAGCCGCGCCAGCGCCAACGCCTTGAACTGGCCGTTCGGATAGGCCGACAGGTAGGCGTTGAGCTCTTCAGGCTTGTTGGTTTCCTTCACCGAGCGCCAGTATTCGAGCTCGACGCCGTCGGAGCTGCTGGTCGCGGCAGCCGCCGGCGTGCTGCTCGGGGCGGTCGGAGCGGCGTTGGCAACCTGCTGACCCTGCTGCGACGGATTGAGGTAGACGGCGCCGATCAGATTGGTGTGGCCCCAGGGAAGCTGGCCCTTGTGGGTCTCTTCATTGACCTGCGCGCGCACCGAGGTCATCGCCTGCTGGATCTCGATGCCGGGCTTGGTGATGTTGTCGATTAGCGCGCGGGTGAATGGGCTGTTGTTGCCCTCCTGGCCGTCGAGCGCAGTCTGGCCCGGGCCGGTGGCGAACGCGATCAGTGTGCCTTCGCCGGACTTCATCTCGGCGAGACCGCTGCCGACATTGACGCTGCGGGTGGCCGAGTTCGACTTGATCTTGGCGGCGAACGGGTTGTCACGGCAGGCATCGAGGAACACCAGCTTGACCTTGGCATCGCCCATGGTCTGGTCGAGCGTCAGGTCGATGTTGATGGCGGCGCCAAGCTTGACGTCCATCTCCGACTTGATGTCGGCATCGACAGGCAGGAGATAGTTGGTGCCGCCGACGGCGATGCCGTGGCCGGCATAGTAGAATACCGCGATGTCCGAGCCCTGCGCCTTGCGACCGAAATCGAGCAGCTTCTCGGTCATCTGGTCGCGCGAGAGGTTGGAGCCTTCGATCACCTCGAAGCCGACATTGCGCAGCGTCGATGCCATCGCCTTGGCGTCGATCGGCGGGTTCGGCAATTGCGCGACGTTCTTGTAGGCGCCGTTGCCGACGACAAAGGCGACGCGGCGGTCGGCCTTGGCGGCGCTGACCGACAGCGCCATGCACATCAGCGAAACGATGATGGTGAGAGTGCGCATCTGAAATCCCCAACAGAATCGAATGACAGGCAGCAACAGATTGGTGTCGAACCTACACGAAAGCGCCTGGCCTCGCGCTAGCAAAACGACTGAACACCCAGCTGACCCAACCCGCTGCTCTGTGATCGAGTGTGCACGATGGAATGCCCCTCCAACGTGATCCAAATCACGCTCGACCACTCTGATGTGTCGCAGCAGTCCGCGACCCGGTTCACTGGGCGCGAGCGGGAACCGGGGCGGGCGGCTTCAAATTCAGGAGATTGCCGCACAGGATCAGGGCCGCGCCAAACACGGTCCAGGTATCGAGCCGCTCGGAATAGAGCAGCCAGCCGGCCGTGGCTGTAAGGGGAACCCGCAGGAAGTCCATGGGAACGACGATCGTGGCGTCCGCATAGCGGAGCGCGCTGGCGAGGCAATAGTGCGAAAAAGTGCCGCAGACCCCGATGACGAAGAGCCAGCCCCATAGCGTAGTCGAGGGCCAGGTCCAGACGTAGAGCGTCGGCACGAAGCCCATCACCATCTGGACCACGATCATCCAGAACAGGATCGACAAAGCGCTCTCGGTCCGGGTCAAGGATTTTGCCAAAGCCATGGAGATGCTGAAGCCAATTGCGGCACCGAGCGCGACCAATTGGCCCGGATTGATCTCGCCGGTGGCGGGCCGCACGATCATGACGACGCCGACGATGCCCAGCACGATGGCGGCAATCTTCCAGATGGTCATCCGCTCGGACAGGAACGTCGCAGCGAGCAGCGCGGTCCAGATCGGCATCGTGAACTCGATGGCAACGACCTGGCCAATCCCGATCAGCGTCAGCGCGTAGAACCAGCCGAGCTGCGCGAAATAGTGCACGCCGTTGCGGGCGACGTGCTGGGGCAGGCGTCTGGTCGCGACGGCCTTGAAGCCGCCGGATCGGTAGATGATCGGCAGCAGCAGTGTGAAGCCGATCAGCGAACGAACCTCCATGATCTCAAAGACGCTGAGATCGCGCGTGGTCTCGCGCCCGGCCACCACCATGACCAGCATCAGGGACAGCCAGCCGGCCATCCACAGTGCAGCCATCGTTTTGGACGGTGTTGGGCTCATTGGTGCGGGTAGGAGATCGATGCTTGAGGGGGAGGCCGGTATCGGCGACATCGCCGGTGTTTGCAACGGCCAAATCTGCCGGTGCAGCGATGCACGGCGGCGTCGCCCAGGTCGAGATCGAGGTCACGGCGTTCGTGGCGAATTCATAAGATTCTTCGGCACAAAAAAAATCGACCCAGCGAGGTCGCCGGGTCGATGATTGTGTCACCGTACCGTCGTCTTACTTCGACAGCGAGATGTTGGCGCCGCGGAACTGACTGTCAGCGCGGATCGTGACGCTTTGCTTGTTGCCGCTCGTTCTCAGCCCGATATTGGCGTTGAAGCCGGCGGTCGAAGCGACCACCTCGAAGTTTCCGCCGCTGCCCTTGCCCTGCAGGGAGCCGCTGATGTTGCGGCTGGCTTCGCTCCAGCTGCCGGTGATGGCGCTGCCCTCGGCCTTCACATTGGCGCCGAGGTTGAACTTGTAGGCGTCGCTGGCACAGGTCAGCGACATCTCCATGGTCGGGCCGATCGGGGCGTATTTGGCCCGGCAGCGGATCCGCTCGGTCGAGCCGTCGTCGAGGGTGACGGTGCCGCCGCCGCTCCAGGTGCCCGCCAAAGGCGCGAATGGGCTGGCCTGCGCCTTGCTCTCCGAGCTCGGGGCAATAGCTGTCACAAACAAAACGGCGGCTGCCATCGGCAGCCGCCAATTGAGGACATCAGTTCCGAATTGCTTATTGGCGCGATGCTTCCCACCGCCCGCTGCACGGTATGCCTGCAGATGCTCCATTCCACTTCCCCGATCCGGCGTTGCCGCTGAGTTGACCGTTGGCATATGCACCATTGATCGAAACTTTCACAAGACCCCCACTGCCGATGGTGCCGGAAACGTTAGCGCCGGGTGCGGTGATCTTGCCGTCAGCAACCGTCAGCATCGAACTTGCGGTCGGCTCGCAGGAACCGGTCTTGGTCACGATCGTGACCTGCCAATTGCCGTCAAACGGGGTCTGGGCGACCGCAGGAGCGGCGAGGGTGGAGGTAATAACTGAAGCGGCACAGAACGCCGCGATGCGACCAAAACGCATGAATTCCGTCCTTGAATCTGTCTGATATGCTGACGCTTATTCGGGCCAAATGTGACGGAAATTTGGTGCAATGCAAAGACGAAAATTGTTCCTGGGGAAACAATGGTTTATTTGCGATTTTGGCTCCATTTTTTGAAGCAAAATCAATGCGGCCTCGCGTTAATCGTTAACGCGAGAGGCGACTCAGGAAAGACTGGGCGCCGAGGTCGCGAACTGCTCGTCCTGAGTCTTGGCCGGTAACGCCTTGTGGACCTTGGCGTAGTCGATCACGTCGGCGAGCAGTTTGAGCCCGAGCGGGGCCAGCGCACGCTCCCAGAGTTCGCGGGCGGTCTCGCCCTTCTTGACGAAGCACCAGTCCTGGGCGGCGATGGCGCCAGCGTCCATGCGATCGGCGAGGTGATAGATGGTGCCGCCGGCGATCGGATCGCCTTCCTTGATGGTCCATTCCACCGCGGCCTTGCCGCGATGGCGCGGCAGCAGCGAGGGGTGATAGCCGATCCCCCCGAGCTTGGCGGCGGCGAGGGCATCCTTGCCGATCCGGGCGTGGCTGTGGGCGGTGATGATCAGATCGGTGTCGGGGGCGATCTCGGAGGCAACCACCAGCTTTGGATTGGCCTGCACCACCACTTCGATGCCGGCTGCCTTGGCGGTCGCGGCCAGGCGGTCATCGGCGTCGGCCACCACGACCCGCACGACCCCGACGCCGTGCTCGCGAAGCATGTTCAGGGTGGTCACGCCGAAATGGCGGGAGCCGACGAGGGTAATGCGCATGGGTGTCTGTTCCGTCTCGCAGCTGCGTCATCCCCCGATAACACGTCCGGACGCCGTGTCACCACCCGCGCGGCGTTTGCGCCGGTTATCAACAATGCGCGCGTCCACGACACCGTCGAACTCGGCGATTGCGCCGCCCGCCGTTCCGGTGCTTCCATAGCCGCACTGCGACCTGCCCGGAGCGAGCCTATGCGCTGCGCATTGTCTGTCATTTTCGCGACACTGATGATGGTGGCGGCTCCGGCCCACGCCGGGGGACCATACCCGGCCGTCCCGCCCGAGATCGGGGTGGCGCCGTTCATCGGCCCGACCTGGGACGGTTATCGCTGCGCCGAAGGCACGATCTATAATTTCTACCACGACGCCTATTACGGCGAGGAACCGCCGGCGCTCCATCGCGGCTATGCCTACAGGCCCTATTACCGCTACAGCGCCTATCGCAAATGGCCGCGCAAATATCTCTGCGTCACGGACTAGCGTTGCCGCAGCGCCACGGTTGGCGGCAAATGATCAACGCGCGGGTTCCTGCGTTTCGTTTTTAACAAAGGAATTCGTTGTGGGGCGCTAGGATGGGTCCAACCGGGGCTGGTCAGATTTCATTCCGGATCCGTTTTTGAACCCGGCAAGCCGCTGGCGGTAACGCCAGCGGCTTTTTCGTTTCTCACATCTCCGGATCATCAAACGGTAACACGTTCTCAACCTCGTTGTCGTATCGACGAATCCGTCGCGGATTTGTATTGCGTACCGCGACACCAAAAATGTCCCGCCGGCGTGGGTGCGCCGCGCGGGCATTTTTGCCGGGACCGATGTCATGTCGAACGCAATTGCGCAGATCGTGGACGCCTATGTGCGGCTCAAGAACCGCCGTGGCCTCGACGAGCTGATGATGCACAGGCAGCGGCTGGCCGTCGACCTGAAGAGCAGGTCAGGCGCTTACGATTTCAGCCTGCCGATCAGCAAGATCGACGAGGAGATCGCGATCATCGAGGAAGGTCTCCGCCGGCTGAAGGCCGAATCCACCGACACCGGCACAACGGGCACGGCCTGACGCGCTTCAAGCACGCTCAAACAACAACCTAAAGCAGGATCATCTCATCGCGCTCTAGTCACGCCGTCCGCCATCGATCACGGTGAACAGCGGCCGCGCCGGGGTCGGCTCGACCAGCAATTCCTCGACCAGCGCGGTTGCCGCGTCGACATATTTGCGCGTGGGCTTGTCGAGCTCACGCTTCGCCTCGTCATCGAGCGCGACCTTGGCGGCTTCGACCAGCTTGCGCATCCGCGCCGCGTGGTCATCGCCTGCCGTCAGCGTTGCGCGCGCCAGCGAGCGGAGCACGAACAGCTCGCCTTCGAGGCGAAGCAGGCGGTCGTTGAGCCGGGTGAGGACAGCGTTGAGGTCGGCCATGGTGTGCTGTTTGGCGTGCTGTTCGTTGCAGGGGATCGTGATCCATCTAGCTGTGATCGGTGAACGGAGTGCAAATGCCGAAGGTGCAATTGGGCCGATCTTGCCTGAGATCAGGCGGCATTTCGCGCCAGATAGTCGCGCGCGAAGGCCAGATACCAGTCAAGGCAGGCCGGATTGGCCATCGCTTCCTTGTTGATGACCTTCTCGACGGGATGGCCGAGCAGGAGCTTCTTGATCGGCAGCTCCTGCTTCTTGCCCGACAGCGTGCGCGGGATCTCGGCGACGGCAAAGATCTCGTTCGGCAGGAAGCGGCGTGAGAGACCGGCCTCGATCGCCTTGTTGATCTTCGCCTGCATCGCGCCGTCGAAGGCAACGCCCTCGCGCAGCACCACGAACAGCGGCATGTAGCTGTCGCGGCCGAGATATTCGAGGTCGACGACGAGGCTGTCGAGCACCTCCGGCAGCGCCTCGATGGCGGAATAGAGCTCGCTGGTGCCCATGCGCAGACCGTGCCGGTTGATCGTCGCATCGCTGCGACCATAGATCACGCAGGATCCGTCCGGATTGACCTTGAGCCAGTCGCCGTGCCGCCACACCGGCCCACGGCCGCTGCCGTCGAAATTGTCAGGATAGGTCTCGAAATAGCTGGCCAAATAGCACGCGTTGTCCTTGTCATTCCAGAAATAGAGCGGCATCGACGGCATCGGCTCGGTGCAGACGAGCTCGCCGACCTCGCCTGTGACGGTACGGCCCTGCTCGCTGAAGGCTTCGACGGCGGCGCCGAGCAGGCGGCACTGCATCGCGCCCGGCGTTTGCGGCAATTCCCTGTTGCCTCCGATGAAGGCGCCGGCGAAATCGGTGCCGCCGGAGATGTTCGCCCACCAGATATCGGCCTGCGCCTCGCTGCCGTTTATTTTCGACAGTGCCGCGAAGCGCGCGTTGAACCAGGCTTGGGTGTCAGCGCTGAGCGGCGAGCCGGTCGAGCCGAGGCAGCGCAGGCGTGAGAGATCGCCGGCGGCGGCAAGATCAATCTCCGCTTTGGCGCAATTGGCGAAGAACGCCGCGCCGGCGCCGAAGAAGGTCGCTTTCGACTGCGCCACGAAGCGCCACAGCGTGGTCCAATCCGGCTTGTCCTTGGTGCCGCCAGGGCTGCCGTCGAAGATGCAGCAGGTGGTGCCGCTGAGCAGGCCGCCGACTTGCGAATTCCACATGATCCAGCCAGTCGACGAGTACCAGTGATAGCGCTCGCCGAACGAGTTCTCGTGATAGGAGCAGCCGATGTCGTTGTGCAGGCCCAGCAGCGCCAGCACGACGATGACGATGCCGCCATGACCGTGCACGATCGGCTTCGGCAGGCCGGTGGTGCCGCTGGAATAGACGATCCAGAGCGGATGATCGAACGGCAGCCACATCGGCTCGAACGCGTCGACCGCGGCGCCTGTCGTTGCGGTGATATCGGAGAGCAGGGCGTCCGGCGCTGCGGACGCATCGCTGTGCAGGATCACATGCTCGACCGTCGGCAGCGAGCGCCGGAGCTCGGCGACAACGTCCTTGCGATCATGCCTGCGCCCGGCATAGGTGACGGCGTCGCAGGCGATCAGCACTTTTGGCTCGATCTGCTTGAAGCGATCGATCACGGCAGGCGCGGCCATGTCAGGTGCGCAGACGCTCCAGACCGCACCTAAGCTGGCGCTCGCGAGAAACGCGATGATGGTCTCGGGGATGTTGGGAAGGTACGCCGCGATGCGGTCGCCGGGCTTGACCCCCTTGTCCTTCAGGTGCAGCGCGAGCGCGGCCGCCTTGCGCCGCAGTTCCGGCCAGCTGGTCTCGTGCAGCTTGCCGTCCTCGCCGCCAGAGACGATCGCGGGCAGGCCGGCGGCATGCGCCGCGTCCACATGCCGGAACACCTGCCGGGCGTAATTCACCTGCGCGCCCGGAAACCACACCGCACCGGGCATCTTGCGCTCGGTGATGACGGCCGCAAACGGGCGCAGCGATTTCAGGTCGTAATAGTCCCAGATGCTGCGCCAGAAGGCATCGAGATCCCGCACCGACCATTGCCGCATCTCCTCGTAACTCGAAAAGGTCAGGCCGCGCTCTGCGGCGAGCCAATTGCGGTAGAGGGCGATCTGCGGCACGAAAGGGGCGGTCATTACATATCGGCTTTTGGTTGCGGATATGGCGAACTTAACCGGTGTCATCCGTCAGCAAAAGCCGCGCATCGCCTCCGAATGGCAGGCATGACGCCGCGATGTCTTGTCGCATCAGCCCGATCCGATGCGGCATCCACCGTTGATCTATCTCAACGCTGCCCGTGTCCCGGCACTCAGGTTGGGGCGGGCCGCGCTGGGGCGGTGCTCATCACCATGCCACGCGGGCAATGCGGGAGGATCACGATGCGCTGGAGCGAGTATCGTTCGATGAAGTCAGTCGCAGTCGCGGTACTTGCGGCTGCCGGTCTCCTCGGGATGGCGGGCGTGACTCTCAGTCCGACACCCGCGAATGCCGTGGTCTATTGCCAGTATGTCGATTATCCGCCGTCCTGCGTCGCGAGGGCCGGCGTGGTGCTGCGGCCACGGCCGGTCGCGCGTGCGGCGGTTCGGGCTGGCACGGCGAGCGGGACCAATCTGAATGGCGGCGTCAACCGCGTGGGCGTGCGCCGGTAAGCGCGCTGCGCTTGCTACCACTCTACTCCGGCCCAGCGGCGGCCGAACACTGGCGGCTTGGTCTTCACCGCCTGCCAGCCGAAGAAGTGATGCTTGCCGGACCAGGAGTGCACCACGCCGCTGCAGATACTGCATTTGAAGCGGCCTGAATGCGGCTCGGCATGCTCTTCCCGGGTCGCGGTGTAGTTCATGCTGCAACCGGGGCAGGTGAATTCTTCGATCGTCCAGATGCTGTTGGCCATTGTACCGCAATTGTTTTTGGGACCTTGCAGCCTAGCCTAGGTACGAGCCTTTGCATCGGGGTAAACCGGTCGGCTGAAATCCGGTTAAATGCCGTTAGGCAATCCCGGCGCACGTCGTGGATCTTGCTGGATTTTCCTGGATCTGACGTACCCGGCGGCATCGGGCCCGTCTCCGGCCGTCTTGACGCCCGGCCCGGGGCTCGCAATAACCCGGGGCCGCGCAAGCGTCGGCACCCGCGTTGATGCCGCAAGGAAAGCCGTGCCTGTGAAAAGTCTGCGTCAGCTCCTGACGGGCGAGGACGTCATCCAGCTCGTGATCCGGCTCGGCCTGTTGGCGCTGCTGATCATCTGGACCTTCCTGATCATCCGGCCGTTCGTGCCGATCCTGGCCTGGAGCGGCGTGCTTGCGGTCGCGTTCTATCCGGCCTTCAGCTGGCTCGCCAAGATGCTCGGCGGCAGGCCCAAGACCGCGGCCGCCGTCCTCACCTTGATCACGCTCGGCATCGTCCTTGGCCCTGCGACATGGCTCGGCGTGAGTGCGGTCGACGGGGGCAGGGAGCTGGCGCACCAGCTCGGCACCGGTGATCTCGCGCTGCAGTCCGCTCCGGAGGCGATCAAGTCGTGGCCGTTGATCGGCCCGACATTGTTCGACCTGTGGGACCAGGCCTACAGCAACATCCGCGCGGTGTTGCGCGAGGTCGCTCCCTATCTCCAGCCGCTGGCGGGACCGCTGCTGTCGCTGGCCGGCGACGCCAGCCTCGGCACGCTTCAGTTCCTCGTCTCGGTGTTCGTGGCCGGCTTCCTGTTTCCTCACGGGCCACGGCTGGTTGCCGCCGGGCGCGGCTTCCTGGCGCGCATCGTACCCGAGCAGAGCGAGCATTTCCTCACGCTGGGCGGCGCCACTATCCGTGCGGTGGCGCAAGGCGTGATCGGCGTTGCCATCGTGCAGGCGCTGCTGGCCGGCGTCGGCTTCAAGCTCGCGGCCGTGCCGAGCGCAGGCCTGCTGGCCTTCCTCGTCTTGCTGCTGTCGATCGTGCAGATCGGCGCCTTCCTCGTGCTGCTGCCTGTCATCATCTGGATCTGGACCGCCAAGGACGTCACCACGGCGCTGGTGCTGACCGTGTTCTTCGTCGTCGTCGGCTTCATCGACACCATGCTGAAGCCGCTCGTCATGGGACGCGGGCTCAACACGCCCACGATCGTGATCTTCGTCGGCGTAATCGGCGGCACGCTGGCCCACGGCATTGTCGGCCTGTTCATCGGACCGATCATCCTGTCGGTGGCTTGGGAGATGGCGGCGGCTTGGATCGGAAGCGAGGCGGGGAAGCGGACCGTGGCGTCATCCGCTTCCGACGAGGCCCGATAGCGCGTTTCGTCCGGGTCACACGCCTTTCTTAGGAATGTGGACAATTGTGGATGGTGGTGGCCGCCAGGACGGCCGTGGAACTTGTCTAATGATCTAGACAAGTTACGATGGCTACAGATTCTTTTTTCGGTTTGCGACAGGAATGGCGAAGTCTTCCAAGCTGGTTGCCGCCAAACGCGGCAAGGTCTTGTTGGTCAGGAGACGGTCGGACGGCCTCTGGATGTTTCCGGGCGGCCGCAAGCGCGCGCGCGAAACCGAGAAGGCCTGTCTGCGCCGCGAGATCAAGGAAGAGCTGCCCAAGCTGAAACTCGGCCGGATCAGCCTCTGGAAGGAAGTGAAGGCCAAGAACAAGCGTTCGGGCCGCAAGATGAGCGACGCGATCTTCATCGCCAAGAGCGCCAAGGGACGCCTTGCGATCGGCGACAAGAAGGAGATCGACCGCGCCGCCTGGCAGAAGCCGCGCGGCATCCGCCTGACCGCGACCTCACGCTATATCAGGGATCGCCTGTTTCCGCGGAAGTCGCGCCGGAGCTAGCCGGCAGCGGTGCGACAAGGAGTCCGGCCGCCCGCGCATCGCGTGTGAAGCAGTTCATAAGCCGCGGCGGTGAGGGCTGCTATAGAGGCACCATTGCCATACCAATTCATACTCTTCGAAACACCCCAGTGTCCCCACGCACTGGGGTTTTTCGCATCCAGCTCCCGGTTGCTCAGCCCTGTCGCCGCAGGAAGCCGGTGATCGTGACCTTCTCCCAGATGCCCGCCGCCGCGAACGGATCGGCGCGGTTGAAGGCCTCGACGTCAGCGCGACCGGGAGCCTCGATCAGGAACAGGCTGCCGATCATGGTGGCGCCGTCGTCGGCGACCAGCGGCCCCGACATCACAATCTTGACGCCGAAGCGCGAGGTGTCGCCGAGGAAGGCCTTGTGGGCATCGTAATTGGCAAGCCGCGTCGGCAGTGCGCCGCTGCGGTCGATGGCGTGGATGGCAAACAGCATGATGTCTCCTGAGGAACGGCGCTCGCGTCAGCCAGCCCGTTGCGTCATCGCGTCCGGCCAGCTCTACGCTGGTGGCCGGGCAGGCGCTACTCGGACCGTTCCTGCACGCGAGCCCGGCCTGCGGATGACGACCTCGACCGCGGAGCCGCACGCGGCTCTGCCGGGGCCGCGATCCTCACCGCCTCGGCCTCACGCTGTTCTTTCCGCGCTTGCCGTGCGCTTCGCATCGCGCGCTTGATGAAGGGGTGCTGCGCGTCATCGGCGAAGAACAACACGACCTCGCAACAGGGACATTGCCTGGAGTAGCCGTCGTGCAATCGTCCTGCGCGATCGCGAAACATCGTCTTGCAACGCGTGCACTGGATCTGGACGAAACTCATGCGCCGACAACAATGATGATTGGAAATCGGCCGCCACGGTGAGCCGAATGTCTGAACAAACCTTCAACACCACCTGCTGCTTTCTCGTCCGCCCTCGCGCGCGATCCAGTGCGAGGCGCTACTGCTTCGCCGCGATCGTATCCAGGCAGTGAATGAGAAAGTCGGTCCGATCTCGCGGCAACACCTTCGCCAGATCGGCCTTCTGCGCGCATTCGCGCTGGCGGATTTGCTCGGCGCGGCGCTTCTCGGCCGCCTCGCGGTATTCCGGCGCGACCTTGCTGGGATCGACGAGGGCTTGTGAGCGGGCAGTGGGCGTGGAGAGCAGCGCGACGGCTGCGACAGCAATAATGACCTGTTTCAAATGAGCCTCCTGAAAAGGCTCATCCTAGCGCCCGCTGTCGGGCGGCTCAACGGCGCGTGCGAGCGATAGCGGAGCCCGCCTCGTTCGCTCGGCTAGCGGCCGTCGGCGCAGTTCATCCCGAGGACATCAATTCCGTCAAACGACGTCACTTCGGGAGGTGGTCGATCTTGTGTCCCAAATGCCCGGTGTCGTGATCACGGCGCAGTTGGCTCAGCGACGTTTCATTCAACTGATGCAAGACCTCGCCGAGGGTTGCTGTATCCGGATACCCGGCCGCAAAGCCCTTGCCATAGATCTTCCGCAGTGTCCCAATCAGCGTGTTGCCGTGCTTCTTGTTGATTGCGCCATCCTTGTCCCGGTGACGACCATCGAGGCCCGGTTCCTTCATGTCTCGCTCCCTGTGCAGCGTCTGAGGGCCTGGAAAAGGCGTGCGCCCAAATCAGTCGATTGGCTATCGGACAGCACGTGCGAATTGAACACTCGCGTACAGCCCGCAGCGACATTGCTTTCGCTTTCGCAAGGGATCGCCGAGCCAAGCGACCCAGGGCGCGAGGCGCGGCTAGGCGGCCTGCTCCTCGAACGAGGTGTAGATCCGGCCCTCGGGATCGACGATCTGAACGTCGCGGCACCCGTCCTGAATCAGCTCCCTGGCTTTCTTCAGGGCGGCGGCGAGGGACTCCCGCTTGAGGTTGACGACGCCTGCCGTGTCGAAACCGGTGATTTCAAACATGCCGTTCCCTCCGTTTTGTCGAATCCTACACCTTTCCAGCGGGTTGTCTCCTGGCTTTTTTGGACCGTGTGGACGGAACAGGATTGAACGCCTGCCCGCAAGTCCATCGCTGCGCCCCGTAATCAGCCGGGGTCACGGCAGCTGCCTGGCGACCACGTCGCTAACGTGGAATTAATCCGAAAAGCCCACAATTTTAGGCAGTTGTGTAAGTGAGTGCTGCGTAAAGGAGGCGTCGAGAGGACGTTCCGGCGACGGCCTCCTTTTGCTCGCTCATGAGGTCAATGCGCATGACCACGACATCCGAAACGCTGGGCTTTGCCGAGCACCTCGACGCCGCAGCCCTTGCAGCCGCCGCATCCGAATCCGAGCCTGAGCTCGAGGCCCCCGAAGCGCCATTGCCGCTCAAGCGCTCCAGCCGCAAATCGGTCCTGGCCTTCGCGGTGTGCGCCCTGGCGATCAACGGCGCCGCGGCCGTCTACACATCGCCCTTTGATCTGCCGTCGCCAGATATCAGCAACCTGGCCGCACTGTTTCCGCGTCAGGAAGAGCCGGCCCCGAAGCCGGATCCCGTTGTCGCTGCCCTGAAGGAGATCCAGTCGGCCCAGCAGCAGCAGGCTGCCGCGCTGCAGGAGATCAATTCGTCCTTGCAGCAGAATACGGCGCTGCGTCAGCAGGATTCGACGACCCTGATGTCGCTCCGACAGAGCATCACGGACGAGCGCGGCGACGTGAAGAAGATCTCGCCGCAGCTTTCGACGCTGATCGCGAAGATCGACACGCTGCAAAACACGATGATGTCGGATGTCACCGCTTCCATCCCGAGGTTGCGTGCGCGCGATCGGCTGTTGATGCGCAAGCGGATGGTGCGGCAGCCGAAGTCGATCGGGCCAGTTTCGATCGGACCGGTTTCGATTGGCGGCGCTCCGCTGAGTGCGCCGGCGACGGTTGCGGGTCCGGAGAGCTAAAGGCGATTGAGGCGGAAGCCCCGACAAGCCGGCGTGCCGCGGGCGGTAGCTGCATAGGCTTTATTAACCATGCCTCTTTATGGTTGCTTTACCTCCATGAAGGGTGGCCCATCATGAACCAGCCTCTGACCGCTCTGTTGATCATAGCTGCCTTCGCGAGTTTTGAAGCGCTCTTTGCCTTCGCGTTGGTAAAGCTCAAAATCGACCTGTAGGACAAGGCCGCCTTTGTTGGCGGCCTCTTGCGGCTGCAAGCCGCGGCTCTCAGGGCGTGGAAGAGAGCGGCGGACTCCTACATGGAGGCACTACTGAGGGATCCGCAAGGCTGATGAGTTAGCACATGCTCGTGCAGGTCTTCCAGCACGTGCCCATTCCAGCATTGATGGTGCTTTTGGGAGTAGGCAAGCAAGACCATAAAGCCCACAGCGACCACAACGCATCCGGTGACGAAGTTCTGCATCTTGCCCTCCAGAGCAAACTGCGAGTGGCTACCCGGGGGCATCTTACCGCATCCGACAGAATCACAAAATCCACCGGGTGAAGGCTTTACGGAGGATTGGTAAGATCCGTGTCCTCGGAGGAGGGGGCATCTGTCGGCCGTGTCTGGTACCGAGAGCCTCGCATTCTTGCCAGGGAGCGTGTCCTAGCCGGGCTCGTTGCGACCCAGCCACCAACGACGAGCGTAATTTCTGGCGATCACCTCACGGCCGAAGGCGAGGCCATCGAGCCGAGATCTACTGCCGTTCCTCAAACATGTTGCAGCGAGGATCGCCTCGCTTCACCCGGCGAAGCTCCTGGAACGACGGCCCGTCACACTGGAGCAGCGTGTATTCCCTGTAAGAGGGCGGCGGCACGCGCCAGCAAAGCGCCTCACCAGCAGGAACTGTGTGGGTATCCCCCATGCCGATCACATAATTGCAGTCCGACACAGGCTTTTTGGTCTTCTCCTGATCTTGCGCATGAGCCTGGGTTAGCAAACCCACTGCGAAGAACGCCACGAACAAGACGCGCATTGTTCTCTCCTCTCGCGACAGCAAACACTCTTCACTTGGAGACCCGTGGGGGACGTAAGAAATTCCCGGGTTTCTGATGACCGCATGGGGCGGCATCGGCACGATATTGACGAACTCGCGATCACGTCCGCCGCGGCGCGATAGTTGGGTACGAGTTCGATCAATCCGTCGTTCGCTTCGGGGATCCATCAGAATCTGGTGACAGGGCACCATCTTGAGATCGCCAGGTGCGAGCGTTCATCCCGCCGAAAGTGATTTCGGTCACACAATCAGGCACGACCGCGTCATCCCGCTGAATTGAACGATCGGGAAACCACCGGCACTTGGGGATGATTGGCGGCCGAACCACATCGGTAGCTGGCAACGCTCGATTGGATACAGCGATGATGCGGTCCGTTTTGGCCCTGGGGCTTTTGCTTGCTGTGAGTGCAGTGGGGAATGCTGCCCCGGTGCATCGCTCAAAACCACCGTTGCGCTCGGAGCAGCATGGGTTTGTTCCCCCCACTCAACTCACAGCTCCCGCTCGGGGCGTGGCGACCCCCGGTTTCGCCGTCCCGGGTTGGACCGACGAGGCCACCCAGCGATGGTTGGACAGCACCACCTCCTGCCTAGGCTGCGGCGGATAGCTCGCGATCGAGGAACGAGGCTGAGGGATGGACCACTCCATACTCGGCATCCCGAAGGTCGCGAGATTATGCAGTCATGCGATTGACTTTGATGGTGAGCGCGCTGGGGCTCGAACCCAGGACCCCGTGATTAAAAGTCACGTGCTCTACCGGCTGAGCTACGCGCTCCCATGGCCGCTGATGGCTATCGAGAGATTGCCATCGTCTTCGGACATTCGAGAAGCATGTCTTGCCGCGGCGCTTTCGACTTGCGTCGCGGGGAAAACCGGCTGTTTCCGGATCATGCTTTCGGCCCGCGCTGTGTAGGGGGACGGGGCGCTGAGGTCAATAGCAGCGGCGACTGCCAAAACACGCGGCATCGCCAAGGATTTTCTTGGTGCTGCCAACGCTTAGGCCGGGGTTTTGAACCTGTTTGGCGGGGCGTCATCAACGCCCAAACGCCTCGTGATTGGCATTCACGGAGGGCCGGGTGCCGATCCGCCCCGTCAGTTCGCCTCCCGTCGCACCTCGCTCGGCACCGCCTGCGCGTTGCCAGGCCCTGGCAGAGCGACGGGGCGGAGGCCGATCAGCTCGGCGGTGCGGATCGCGCTGTCGCGCCAGAACTGGAACGAGTTGATGCGGCTGAGCTCGAGGATCGCGATCGCAACCGCGGCCAGAAACGGCAGGCTCTGCAGGACCAGGACGCCAGCGAAGATGTAGATCTCGGTGATCTGGCGGAACGAGTTGGAGGCGATCAGCACGCCGGCGCCGACCAGGAGCAGGATGCCGATCACGGCCTCCCAGAACGCCTGGAACTCGATCGACATGCTGGACAAGCCGCCCTTGGAGGTGCGCGCGAACGCGATGTGCTCGGTGATGAGGCCCTGCGCGACTGCGCGCGACACCGTCCATTGGACGCTCATCGCCGCGATCATGGCGCCCAGCATCTGGCCTGGCTTGATCGCGACGCGGGCGCGATACATCGACAGGAAGTGCGCGAGCGAGACGACGAAGGCGCCGATGATCGGCAGTGTCAGGATCTTGTCGGGGATGGCGATGTCGGCGAAGGCGACGATCGGCACCCAGACGAGGTTGAGCAGCGCCACGACCACGCCGAGGCTTTCGGCCCCGAGCCAGTTGAGCCAGCCCAGGCCGTATTCGCGCTTCTGATCGGGCGTCAGCCGGCTCCGTCCGGGCAGGAACTGCCGCCAGTGCTTCTTGACGATCTGCAGGCCGCCATAGGCCCAGCGATGGCGCTGCTTCTTGAAGGCCTCGTAGGTGTCGGGCAGCAGCCCCTTGCCGTAGCGGGTGTTGGTGTAGTGGGTGGTCCAGCCAAGTTCCTGGATCGCAAGGCCGAGGTCCGAGTCTTCGCAGATCGTGTCGGACGACCAGCCGCCGGCCATGTCCATCGCCGCGCGGCGGATCAGGCACATCGTGCCGTGCACGATGACGGCGTTGAGCTCGTTGCGCTGGACCATGCCGATGTCGAAGAAGCCGGCATATTCGCCGTTCATGATGTAGTGCATGATCGACAAATCGCCGTCGCGATGCTCCTGCGGCGCCTGCACCAGGCCAACGCGCGGATCGGCGAAAGCGGGCACGAGGTCCTTCAGCCAGTCGGGCTCGACCACATAGTCGGCATCGAGAATGCCGATGATCTCGGCATCCACGGCGGTGCGGTCCATGGCGATGCGCAGCGCGCCGGCCTTGAACCCCTTCACCTTCTCGGCATTGATGAACTTGAAGCGCTCACCGAGTGCGCGGCAATGATCCTGGATCGGCTGCCAGAACGCCGGGTCCGGCGTGTTGTTGATGATGACGACGCATTCGTAGTTCGGATAGTCGAGCCGCGACAGCGCATCGAGCGTCTGCTTCAGCATCTCGACCGGCTCGTAATAGGCCGGAATATGGATCGAGACCTTCGGGTAGTAATTGTCCGGCACGTTCTCGATCGGCTTGGCCTTGGTGATCAGCCGCTGCGGCGGCCGTCCGAAGGCAACGGCCGCGATCTCGTCGATGCGGGCCATCGCGATCAGCACCAGCGGCACAAGCAGGATCATGCCGAGGGTCAATGCGAAGGCCGAGCCGAAGACGAAATAGTGCGTATTCCAGAACGCGAACACGGTTGCAGCCCACGCGCCGACGCCGTTCGCGGTGGCCGACAGAAGGAATGCCTGCTTGGCGGTCGGCTGCTCGAGCCGCAGGATCGGCAACGACAGCAGGATGCCGACCAGCAGCGCGATCGTCATCAGCTTCCAATATTCTGGATTCTCGACCGGGCCGGTCCAGGCGAATTTCGGCTCGCGGCTGGCGTTGAGGATGCCCCAATAAGGACCGACGCCGCCCTCGAAGAATTTCCAGGGCTGATCGATCGCCTCGACGATGTTGTATTCCATGCCCATGGCTTCGGCACGGCTGACGAAGTTCCGTAAGGTCAACGCTTGCTGGAATAGACCCGGGTCGGCCTTGCGCAGATTATAGCCCGCGCTCGGCCAGCCGAACTCGGCGATGACGATGCGCTTGCCCGGGAACTGATTGCGCAAGAGATTGTAGCGGTCGACGGCCTGGTCGACTGCCTCGTCCGAGTGGAAGTTCTCCCAATAGGGCAGGACGTGCGCGGCGATGAAGTCGACGTTGGAGGCAAGGTCGGGGTTGTCGCGCCAGATGTTCCAGATCTCGCCTGTCGTGACGGGCACGCGGACCGCGCTCTTCACCTTCTTGATCATCTCGATGAGGTCTTCGACCTTCTGCTCACCGCGGTAGATCACCTCGTTGCCGACGACGACGCCGTTGACGTTGCTGTTCTTGCGGGCGAGTTCGATGGCGGATTCGATCTCGCGTTTGTTGCGATCCTCGTCCTTGCCGATCCACGCGCCAACCGTGACCTTGAGCCCGAATTCGGCGGCGATCGGGGGCACCAGCTCGTTGCCCTCCGTGGACGAGTACGAACGGATTGCGCGCGTCATGGTCGCGAGCTTCTTCATGTCGGCGCGAATCCGTTCGGGGTCGACGGAGATGTCGACGACATGCCCGGGTTCGAACGGCGTATAGGACAGGCTCGGCAGCAGGCCCTTGAAATCGGGCGCGGGTTCCCGGTCGCGCAGGACTCCCCAGATGCCGGCGTGGAGCACGGACACGAGCAACAGAACGGCGGCGACAACGCGCATCGCGGCTAAACCAAAAGGGGCTGAGGGGGCAGGGAAGCGGATCCGACCCCGAGATCCGACCAAGTCCGCGGCAAAGGGAGCATACCTCTGCCGCGCGGTTTCTCAACTGTCATGGCCTCATGTCCTTATGAGGGCATGGCATTTTTGGAAAGCGCGGCAGTGCCGTCAGCAGATATCGCCGAACCTTCCTGAACGGCGGCTGAAGCCGGCCTGCGGCTATTTGGACGGGACCGGCGTCGGGCTGGCCGCGGGCGAGGGGCTCGCTGCCGGCTGGGGCTGCGAGGCGCCGGCTGCCGGTGTCGGCGACGGTGAGGCGGCTGCGGCTGTCTGCTGCGGTTGGGCAGCCGGGTTGATCCAGCAGGCTTGGGTCAGATTATTCAGGCTGTTCGGAACCTTGTCGTCGATCTGCGTGAGGAAGCGGGTCAGGCAGCGAAACGCGGCCTGGATGTGGCCGCCGGGGCAACCGAAGCGATCGTAAAGGTCGATGTGGCGGAAGGCGGTATCGAGGTCATCCCTGTACATCAACTGAACCGCGCGACGACCAAGCCAGACGCATTCGGGATTGCCGGCCGGACCATTAATGGTGCGGGCAGCTTCGGCGAATTCGTCGGTCCGCTTTTGGTTCTGGTTGGCATCCTTGGCGGCGTCGGTGGCCTGCGCCGCCGGCTGCTTGCCTTGGTCGGGGGCGGGCGTTCCGCTCTGGGCGGAGGCGCCGCCGAGGCCGGTCAGAAGCACAAGGGAGGAAACGGCCAATGAGGCGGCGAACTGCCGCAGGACCGCATTTCGTAACTCGAACACCCGTCGCCGCATGAATTCCCCAATGTCTCAGCCGTCCGCCCGCGCGGGAGGACCTCGCGGACGCCGGCCGTGATGGCGTCCAAATGGGTCTCCAATGCGGCGGAAAAGTCCCGCGAAATCCATTGACCTGTATTTGGATTTTTGTCCAGCAAAGTCACGATCCTAGGGGCCGGTCGAACCGCCGCAGCCCAATTCGTCGGGGAGAGGGCGCGGCCAAGAGGTCTCACCCCCTTGGCAGACGACGTGCGAGCAGGTAATCGACGGACCCTCGCGGAGGACGGAACAAATTTCTCTTCGTACGCCACTGGCGCTCCTGCTCGTCTCACTGGGTGCGATTGCTGCCGTGTGGTGGTGGCTTGCCACGCCGATCACGCTCGCGCGCGCCCCCATCGACCCCAACGACAAGGTCCAATGCGTCTCCTACGCTCCGTTCCGCGGCGATCAGACGCCGCTCAACGCATGGACCCAGATCGAGGCCGACCAGATCGAGCAGGATCTGCGCCAGCTCAAGCAGATTACCGACTGCGTCCGCACCTATTCCATTGAAAATGGGCTCGATCAGGTGCCGGCGGTCGCGGCCAAGGTCGGCGGGCTGAAAGTGATCCAGGGTATCTGGCTCGGCAGCAACCGCGCCAAGAACTTTGCCCAAGTGGCGACCGCGATCCGCCTCACCAAGGAATTTCCCGGCATCATCTCCGCGCTCGTCGTCGGCAACGAGGTGTTGCTGCGCGGCGAGATGACGACCCAGGATCTCATCGCGATCATCCGCTCGGTGAAGGCGCAGGTCACCGTGCCCGTGACCTATGCCGACGTCTGGGAATACTGGCTGAAGAACCGCGAGGTCTATGACGCCGTCGATTTCGTCACCATTCACATCCTGCCTTATTGGGAGGACGTGCCGGTGAAGGCGAAATTCGCCTCTTCCCATGTCGAGGCGATCCGCGAGCGGATGGCAGTGGCATTCCCCGGCAAGGAGATCCTGATCGGCGAGACCGGCTGGCCGAGCGAGGGCCGCATGCGCGAGGGCGCGCTGCCGTCGCGCACCAACCAGGCGCGCGTCGTGTCGGAAATCCTTGCGCTCGCGAAGTCGCAGAAGTTTCGCGTCAATCTCATCGAAGCCTATGACCAGCCGTGGAAGCGGCGGCTGGAAGGCACCGTCGGCGGCTATTGGGGCCTGCTCGATTCCGTGCGGCGCCAGCTGAAATATCCGCCGGGCGAGCCGATCAGCAATTTCCCCTTCTGGAAATGGTACATGGGATCAGGCATGGGCCTCAGCGTCTTGGTGTTCGCGGTCGCCGGCATCACGCTGCGGCGCCGGCCCTGGACGCCGCGCTTCTCGGCCTGGCTTGCCGTCGGCATCTCCGCGACATCGGCGGGCATCCTGCTCGGGATCGCCGCCGACAAGATGTACTACGAGAGCTACGGCTGGGGTGGCTGGCTGCAATGGGGCGCGCTGCTGCTCGCCGGCATCTTCTCGCCGATCTTCTGCGCGCAGGCGCTTGTCATCGGCCGCAACCTGCCGAGCTTCCTCGATCTGCTCGGTCCGCGCGAGGGCCGCAAATGGTCGAAGCTCTCGGCCGTGATGGGCCTGACCCTGGCGGTAACCGCGGTGATCGCGGCCGAGACTGCGCTCGGCTTCGTGTTCGATCCGCGCTACCGCGACTTCCCCTATGCCTCGCTCACCATGGCGGTGGTGCCGTTCGCGCTTCTGATGCTGAACCGGCCGCAGATCGGCGTGCGCCCGATCGCGGAGGCGGTGTTCGCAGGGCTGCTGGCGGTGTCGGCGGTCTACGTGTTTCTGAACGAAGGCCGCGAAAATTGGCAGGCGATGTGGACCTGCGCGATCTATCTCTTGTTCGCGCTCACGCTGTGGCGGGCGCGGGCCGAGCAAAGCCAAGGATGAGCAGGCCGATCGCAAGGCCTGCCAGCACAATGTTGTAGAGCACGATGCCGAGACCGGCTGCGACCACGCCGAGCGTGAGCAGCACGATCGAAGGCCGCATCAGGTTCAGCGTCGCGATGACAAGCGCGACGATGCCGAACACCGAGTTCTTGAACAGCGACGTCGAGACCGAGCGCGCCTTGCAGATCATGGTCTGCAAGCCGGCGTCGCATGCAAGCGCCACCGTCGAGAACTCGATGGCGAGATAGCGCACATAAAGCGCCCAACCGACGGTGACGAACCCGACGATGATGAGAAACTGGACCTGATACGGCGTGAGGCGAAACGGCTTCTTTGTCATGCCGGCAATATGGTCGGGATGGCGGGAGGGAGCAACAGGGGGCGCTGCATTTTTACACCGGGGGCATCGCGTGGCCGCTGGCTATTTTGCTGCGTCCAGCGCGCATCGGAACCGTAGCCATACGGATTGCGAAGGTTTTGACCTCGCCTAACGTTTGACTTGAACGCGCGAGGCGTGAAGGCTGATTCGATCAGGTCCTGATCACCTCGTTCAAGAGCGCGATGATGAGGAAGCAAGCGGGGTTGGCAATGACTGAAGCGTTGCAGATCAATTTTGCGCTGTGGGGTATGATCATCTGCGCGGCGATCAAGATCAGCCAGATGATGGCCTTTTAGCCAGGCGCATCCGTCGCGCAAGCGTGGATACGAGTTGGCCGCAGCGTCGCTCACACAAGTCTGAGCTCCGGCTCATCGATCAAAAACCCTGATAGCCCTACCGCCTGAAGAACGACGATATCGTCGATCCTGCCGATGCCGTCTCCGGTGGCTTGGCCGCGGCCACCGTCGGCTGTGGCGCGGACGCCGGCTCCTCGCGCTTTGACGAGCGCTTGGAGGAGTAGCTGCGGCGATGCTTGTCGGGCTTGGCGGTCGGCGCAGGGGCCGGGGTCGTCTCGGCTTGCGGCACGGAGTCCTGGGTCTTCTCGGAGTTCTTCTCCGATCCCTTGTCCGCCTTGTCTCCCTTGTCCTGGGATTTGTCGGCGCCGCCGCGCATCGACAGGCGCTGGCCGTCGAACACCGTCGTCTCGCAATGGCGGTCGCTTTCGGCAAGGCCCGCACAGAGCTTTGCCGCCGCGGCAGCATTGATCAGCGGACCGGCACCGAGCCGCAGCTGCATGCCGAGGCCGTTGGTGCCTTCCTTGATCATGATGATCGGCCGCAGTGCGGCGATCTCGGGGTTCGACTTGCTCAGCCCGCGCCACAGCGCGCGCAGGCCGTCGACCGAATTCGCGCTGCCGAGATCGATGGCGAAGCGGGTCTGCTGAACGGCGATGGCGGGGGATTCGGCTTCGGTTGTCTCGGCCGGCTTGGCTGATGCGGCTGCGACTTCGGTCGGCGCTGGCGCCGGTTCGGGCTTCTTGTCTGCAGCCTTCTCGGTGGCTTCGGGCTGGATCAGTTTCGACGCAGCGGGATCGGGCGGCGCCATGATCGACTTCGACGGCACCAGCGGCAGCATCGGCACTGCCGATGGTGTCGCCGGCGACTGCGGAACCAGCGAGGCGGCAGAAGCGGTCTGCGGCGGCGGGCTCGATTGATCCTTCGCAGCCTCTTTCGGGCTGTCCTTGTTCGAGGCGTCCTTGCTCGCGACGTCCTTGCTCAAGCTGTCCTTGGACTCCTTGCCGGCAGTGGCGCGCGGCTTGTCGACCAGCGAGGCGGCGGTCGACGCCACCGGTGCGACCTCCGGTGCCGGGGGCGCGGGCTGTGCGGCGGCGACGTCCTGCGGCTTGGCGCCTGGCGTCGGCTGCGATGTCGCGCTCTGCTTGGCGATGGCGCCGGTGACGGAATCGAGCCCCTGCTCGAGCACCGTGACACGCGAATAGAGCCGGTCGCGATCGGTGTTCAGCGTCTCGATGGCGGAGGCGAGGCGGCGGGCTTCGAGCTGGCTTTGCTTGGTCAGCACCTGAATCTGATCGGACTGGCGGGCGAGGTCGGCGGAGGCGAGCTGGTCGCGCCGCCAGCCGAGCTGGGCCTGGTTGGCCATCACGGCGACTACGACGGCGCCGACCGCGCCGACGCCCCACGTGCCCAGCCGCCATAGCATGCGACGATCGAACGCGCCTTCCTCGGCCAAAAGTCCGGAGAACAGCCCGCCGGTCTCCTTGTCACCGAAGGCATCCGCCAGTGGGTCGGAATCCTTTGCCATGAACGTTAAGTGCCCAGCCCTGTCTGGCTTCCCCGAATCAATCAAGGAACATTAACAGGAAAACCCACGCGCACTTGAATTCCGGGCGTTTGCGGGGGTAGCAAGGCGGAAAGCTCAGGCGGCATCGGTGTGTCGCCCCATCGATGTGATGATCGATTCGGCCATATTAGACAGGATTGCGATGACCGTCCGCTCCAGCCTCACGATCGTGCTCGCCGCCGGCGAGGGCACACGCATGCGATCGAATCTGCCGAAAGTGCTGCATTCGGTCGCCCACCAGTCGTTGCTCGCCCATGTACTTGGCGCTGCTCCGCAGGGAACCGGCACGGCGCTTGCGGTCGTGATCGGCCCCGATCATCAGGCGGTCGCCGACGAGGCGAAGCGTATCCGTCCCGACGCGCTCATCTTCGTGCAGGCCGAGCGGCTCGGCACGGCGCATGCGGTGCTGGCGGCGCGCGAGGCCATTGCGCGCGGCGCGGACGATATCCTGATCGCCTTCGGCGACACGCCATTGATCTCGGCCGAGACTTTTGCGCGGCTGCGTGCGCCGCTCGCCGGCGGGGCCGCGATCGCCGCGCTCGGCTTCCGCGCCAAGGATCCGTCAGGCTATGGACGCTTCATCGTCGCGGGCGATCGCCTGGTTGCGATCCGCGAGCACGCCGATGCGAGCGCCGAGGAGCGCAAGATCGACCTGTGCAATGCCGGGGTGATGGCGATCGACGGGCGCCGCGCGCTCGCGATCCTGGACAAGATAGGCAATGCGAATTCCAAGGGCGAGTACTATCTGACCGACGCGGTCGGCGTTACCAATGACAATGGATGGGAGTCCGTGGTGATCGAAACCAGCGAGGACGAGGTGCGCGGCATCAACACCAAGGCCCAGCTTGCAGAAGCGGAAGGCGTGATGCAGGCGCGGCTGCGCAAGGCTGCAATGGACGCGGGCGTCACGCTGATCGCCCCCGAAACCGTCTTTCTCGCCGCCGACACCGTGTTCGGCAAGGACGTGACCATCGAGCCGTTTGTGGTGATCGGCCCCGGCGTGTCGATCGCCGACGGCACGGTGATCCATTCCTTCTCGCATATCGTCGAGACCACGCTCGGCAAGAAGGTGTCGATCGGACCCTATGCGCGCCTGCGTCCCGGCACCTCGCTTGGCGACGGCGCGCGGATCGGCAATTTCGTGGAGACCAAGGCCGCAACGTTGGAAGCGGGGGTCAAGGTCAACCATCTCTCCTACATTGGAGATGCCACCGTCGGTGCCAATTCCAACATCGGTGCGGGCACCATCACCTGCAACTATGATGGCTTCAAGAAGCACAAGACGATCATCGGGCGGGGTGCCTTCGTCGGCACCAATTCCTCGCTGGTCGCGCCGGTGAAGATCGGCAACGGCGCCTATATCGGCTCGGGCTCGGTGATCACGAAAGACGTACCCGATGATGCGATGGCGCTGGAGCGCAACCAGCAGACCATCCGGGAAGGCGGCGCGGCGCGCTATCGCGAGATGAAGACGGGCGGCAAGAAAACCGAGAAGTAGCCGGAGAAGTGGACGCTGATTGCCGTGTCCTCCCGCTTTGTGCGCGATCTCATCGGCTTTCTGATCGACACATTCGTCACGGGGATTGGGCAATTGCTGCTGTGGGAAATCGGCGAGCACGAGCCGCCCGAGATTGTGGCACTCGTCATCGGGCTGGCGTTCTGGGCGCTCCTCATTTTCCTGATATGGGCCGCGCTTCTGGGGGGTGATGCCAGCCCTTATTCGTCGTCGGCGAATTCGGAGAAGATCGCGCGCGTCAGCCGCCAGCCGCGCGGCTTGGCGCGTTTAACCGGCTCGCCTTCGGGATGCTTGATGAAAACGGGCTTGCTTTCCTTGCCGCGCTGGGGCGGCGGCCAATGCGCCAGGTGCGTGCCGGAGGTCTCACTGGCGCGGATATACATCGAAGACAGACCTTTGCGGTCGGACGTGGTGGCTTTCATGGCCTTGATCTCCCGGACGGGAATCGTTGGTCAAACTTATTGACATCGGGTTAATTCGCGCGGTTAAAGGCCGGCCACATCGGCTCAACGCGAAGCTCAGGTTGCGGTCCACGCTGTCTCAATCCGCAATAATTATTGAGTATCTGGTTCCATCTGAATTTCGCTAAAAACCGAACGCGTCGTTTAGGCGATTTTTCGACGATTTGGGGGATATTGATCCGCATGTGCGGCATTGTCGGCATTCTCGGGCGCGAGCCGGTTGCAGAGCAATTGGTGGATTCGCTCAAACGTCTCGAATATCGCGGCTATGACTCCGCGGGCGTCGCCACGCTCGAGGGCAAGCATCTGGCGCGCCGCCGCGCCGAGGGCAAGCTGAAGAACCTCGAGAAGCGGCTGGAAGCCGAGCCGCTCAAGGGCACCACCGGCATCGGTCACACCCGCTGGGCCACCCACGGCAAGCCGACCGTCAACAACGCTCATCCGCATGCGACCGATCGTGTCGCGGTCGTGCATAACGGCATCATCGAGAATTTCCGTGAGCTGCGCGAGGAGCTCGAGAAGAAGGGCACGGTGTTCCACACCGAGACCGACACCGAGATCGTGCTGCACCTCGTCGACGATCTCCTGACGCGCGGCAACAAGCCGGTGGAAGCGGTCAAGCTGACGCTGGCGCGCTTGCGCGGCGCCTTCGCGCTCGGCTTCATCTTCGCCGGCGACGACGACCTCATGATCGGCGCCCGCAACGGACCGCCGCTCGCGATCGGCTACGGCGACGGCGAGATGTATCTCGGCTCGGACGCGATCGCGCTCGGCCCGTTCACCGACACGATCAGCTATCTCGAGGATGGCGACTGGGTGGTGCTGACGCGCAAGAGCGCCACGATCTTCGACAAGGACGGAGAGGCGGTCGAACGCGAGAAGATCAGGCACGCCGCCTCGACCTCGCTGGTCGACAAGGCGAACTACCGCCACTTCATGGCGAAGGAAATCCACGAGCAGCCTGAAGTGGTCGGCCACACGCTGGCGCGCTATGTCGACATGGCGACCGAGCGCGTCTCTTTGCCGGTCAAGCTGCCGTTCGACTTCAAGGACATCCAGCGCATCAACATCACGGCCTGCGGCACCGCGAGCTACGCCGGCATCGTCGCCAAATACTGGTTCGAGCGCTTTGCGCGCCTGCCGGTCGAGGTCGATGTCGCCTCCGAATTCCGCTACCGCGAAGCGCCGCTGCGCAAGGGCGATCTGGCGATCTTCATCTCGCAGTCCGGCGAGACCGCCGACACGCTGGCGGCGCTGCGCTACGCCAAGGGCGAGGGCGCGCACACCATTGCCGTCGTCAACGTCCCGACCTCAACGATCGCGCGCGAGAGCGAGACCGTGCTGCAGACGCTGGCCGGCCCCGAGATCGGCGTCGCCTCGACCAAGGCCTTCACCTGTCAGCTCATGGTGCTGGCCAATCTGGCCATCGCGGCCGGCAAGGCGCGCGGCGTATTGTCCGATGAGGACGAGACCAAGCTCGTTCACGGCCTCGTCGAGATCCCGCGTCTGATGTCGGATGCGCTCACCATCGAGGTTCAGATCGAGAAACTCGCGCACCGAATCGCAAAATCGCGCGATGTACTCTATCTCGGCCGCGGCACCAGCTACCCGCTGGCGCTCGAAGGCGCGCTGAAGCTGAAGGAAATCTCCTACATCCACGCCGAAGGCTATGCCGCCGGCGAGCTCAAGCATGGTCCGATCGCGTTGATCGACGAGACCATGCCCGTCGTCGTGATCGCACCCTACGACCGCGTGTTCGAGAAGACCGTCTCCAACATGCAGGAAGTCGCCGCCCGCGGTGGCAACATCATCCTGATGACCGACGCCAAGGGTGCGGCGGAGGCGACGGTGAATTCGCTCGTCACCATCGTCATGCCCGACATGGCCTCAGCCTTCACGCCGATGGTCTACGCCGTTCCGGTCCAGCTGCTCGCCTATCATACGGCAGTTGTGATGGGCACGGATGTCGATCAGCCGCGCAATCTCGCCAAGTCGGTGACCGTGGAATAGGCAGAAGGGATCAGGCCGCGCTCTTCCAAAACCTGCTAGAAGCCCCTAGCTTGGACGAAGCGACCGACCTGGAACCCGAATGATCACCCGCGACGACGCGCCTGCGCCTCTTGATCCCGCCCCGGAACCGCATACCGGCCTGATGGGCCGGTTTCGCAATTATTTCCTGACCGGGCTGATCGTCACCGGCCCGATTGCGATCACGCTGTATCTGGTGTGGTGGTTCGTCACCTGGGTCGATGGCGTGGTGCGGCCATTCGTGCCGCTGGCCTATCGGCCGGAAACCTATCTGCCTTATGGCGTTCCCGGTTGGGGACTGATTGTCGCATTCTTCACGCTGACCTTGGTCGGATTCCTCGCGGCGAACCTGATCGGCCGGACGCTGGTCGATGTCGGCGAGACGTTCCTCGGCCGGATCCCGGCAGTGCGCGCGATCTATCGCGGCCTGAAGCAGGTGTTCGAGACGCTGTTCTCGGGCAAGGGCTCTAGCTTTCGCAAAGTGGGCCTCGTCGAGTTTCCTTCGCCCGGCATGTGGTCGATCGTGCTGATCTCCCAATCGCCGAACGAAGAGGTCTCGCGCAGCCTGCCGGGGCAGGAGGAACATGTCTCGGTGTTTCTGCCATGCTCGCCGAACCCGACCACCGGCTTCTTCTTCTACGTGCCCAAGAGCAAGATCGTCGAGGTCGACCTCACCGCGGAGGATGCTGCAACGCTGATCATGTCGGCCGGCGTGGTGCAGCCCGGCTCGGCACCCGACCCGAAGAAGGCGGCCGCGCTCGCGGGCATGGCCAATGCGGCGCGCATCGCCAACGCCTCGACGCTGCAGCCCGAGACTGCGAAGGCGGAGTAGGGCTATTCCCCGGCGGGATGGCCTGCGGTCACGCAGCCCTTCGCGTGCTCTGCTATTGTTCCGGTCGAACCGAGCGCAGCGCTCGGACGTCGAACTGGAGTGCCCCCGATGTCAAAGACCATTGCGATCCTTGCGCCCGGTGCCATGGGCAGCGCGGTGGCCCGTCGCCTGAGCGAGAACGGCGCGCGCGTGCTGACGTCTTTGAAGGGACGCAGTGAGGCGACGCTGAAGCGCGCGGCGGATGCCGGCATGATCGGCGCCGAGGACGATGCGATCGCAAATGCCGATATCATTCTCTCGATCGTGCCGCCGGGCGAGGCAGAGGCATTGGCGCAGCGGCTCGCCGCACTGATCGTGAAGCGCGACAAGAAGCCGGTCGTGGTCGACTGCAACGCCGTCAATGTCGACACCGTGAAGCGGATCGAGGAGATCATCGGTTCGGCGCAGGCGCCTTTCGTCGATGGCGGCATCATCGGCTTCCCGCCGCAGCCGGGTGGCAAGAGTCCGGCGTTCTACATGTCCGGCGAGCACGCCAGGGATCTCGCCATGCTCAGGGATTTCGGGCTCGACATACGCGTGGTCGAAGGTCCGGTCGGTGCCGCCTCAGCGCTAAAAATGTCTTATGCCGGCATCGTCAAGGGGCTCGCCGGCATCGGCTCGGCCATGGTGATCGCGGCGACCAAGGCAGGCGCCGCAGACGCGCTCCGCGACGAGCTCGCGCTCAGCCAGCCCGCGATCCTGGCGCGGCTCGAGGTCGCGCTGCCCGACATGATCCCGAAGGCCTATCGCTGGGTTGCTGAGATGCAGGAGATATCGGGCTTCCTCGGCCCGGATCATCCGGCGAGCCAGGTCTATGAAGGTTTTGCCAGATGGTTCGAGCATCTGGCCGCTGATGCCAAGGGCGAGGGCGTCGATGCCTCGCTGCTGAAGGCGTTCGCGGCCGGTGTTGCGAAGAAGAAGGCCTGATTTTCAGGCATTAGCGAGCGGAAACGGTCAGACCGGCTGACCCTTCGCATGCCCACCGGGATCGCAAACCCGTGAGCTGACTTCATGTGTCCAGCGGGACGAAGCATGCCTGGCCCTCATGAAGCTGTTCCACCCCGAGGGCGAAGCCAATTCGAGCCGGTCGCGAAGACTGCCGGAAATCGGCGCCGGCTAATGTCCTGGCATCGACAACGGGGTTGATCATGTCTCATTCGTTTCGCCAGATCGGTTTCGCAATCGCTTTTGCTGCGTCCAGTCTGATCCTGCCCAATGCCGCACATGCCTATACGGCTGAAGACCAGCAGATGTGCACCAGCGACGCCTTCCGTCTCTGCAGCGCGGACATTCCTAGCATCCCGCGCATCACAGCCTGCATGATGCAGCACAAATCGGAGCTTAGCCCGGGATGCCGCGCGGTCATGGACCGCGATTCTGCACAGCCGCAGCCGCAGACCATCAAGACGGGGCCGGACCTGGAATGAGCGCCTCCAGAAAGCCCGCGATGTCCCGGTCGCTTTTCAAGCGCACCACCGGGACATCGGGGCCATACAGCGCGCGTTCAGCCTCGATGACAGGCGCGCGTTCGACGTTGTAGCGCCAAGCCTCTCGCATCAGTTTCAAATCGAACTGCTCCGGACATCCCTCCGGCAGATCGGGCCTCATCGCGTCGCGATCGAAGGCCGAGCGGCGGAGGATGCGCCACTGGCACAGCCAGCGCGGGCGGTCGATGACGACCAGTTGCTCGGCGCGCGCGAGTGTCAGATCGAAGGCCAGTCCCGAGAAGCTGCCATCGACGACCCAGGCCTCGCCTGCGATCGCTTCGCTGACGCGGAGGCGAAAGCTTGCCGTTTCCGATGGCTTCCAGCCCGGCCGCCAATAGAGCACGTCGAGATGGATGACCGGAAGCCCAAGCTTGCCCCCGAGCTTGAGCGCAAGCGTAGTCTTTCCGCTTCCCTGGCTGCCAACGACGATGATCCGGCGCATGATGCGAGGGTTTCACGAAATTTGCGGCATTGAAAGATGGTCGCCGCGGGCCGAACTGATCGAGGCGTGGCAAGTCCATCCACGTCGTCATTGCGAGCGGCATCTGCTATTGTTTTTGCGGACGCAGTGTTTCTGCGAGGGGAGTTCGAATGCGGGTTTTGGTGATCGGCGCGGGCGCGCTCGGGGGATATTACGGCGCCTGCGTGGTGCGGGCGGGTGGCGACGTGACGTTTCTGGTTCGCGCGAAACGGGCCGAGCAATTGCGCCGGGATGGATTGCGGGTCGTGAGCCCGCATGGCGACTTTGCGGTGCAGCCGAACATCGTTCAGGCCAGCGATCTCAAGGCGCCGTACGATGTCGTTCTCGTCGGCGTGAAAGCCTACTCGCTGGACGACGCGATGAGAGAGTTTGCCCCGGCCGTTGGCCCGAGCACGATGGTTCTTCCTATCCTGAACGGGTTGAAACATATCGACGCCCTGACCGCGCGGTTTGGCGCTGAGTGCGTCCTCGGCGGGTTGGCCAATGTCAGCGCCGGGCTCGACGCGGATGGCCGTGTCGTTCAGTTCATGGCCAACCAGACCATCGTGTTCGGCGAAACCAAGGGGGCGCTGAGCGAGCGCACGCTTGCGCTGGAGAAGCTGCTCAATGTTCCCGGCATCGACGTGCGTGCCAGCGAAGCAATCATGCAGGACATGTGGGAGAAGTTCGTTCAGCTCTCGACGCTCGCCGGCATCACCTGCCTGATGCGCGCCAGCATCGGCGACATCCTGGCCGTTCCGAACGGCGAGCAATCGATCTTTCGCCTGTTCGCGGAATGCTGCGCTGTTGCCACCGCCTCGGGTTTTGAGCCGCGCGCCCCGTTCATCGAGTTTGACCGGAAACTGTTCACGACCCTGGACTCGCCGCTCAAAGCCTCGATGCTGCGCGACATCGAGCGCGGCTCGATGACCGAGGCTGAGCATATCCTGGGCGATATGGCCAACCGGGCCCGCAAGCTTGGCATCGATACGCCGCTGCTGGATCTCGCCCGCGCGCATGTTGCGGCATATGAGGTTGGGCGGCAGAGGGCAGCCGGCTAGCCCGCCCCGATCAGCGGGATCGCCTCGTCGCGCTCGTAGAGATACAGCAGGCAGCGCAGCGCTTCGCCCCGCTCGCCTTTCAGCTTCGGATCGTCCTTCATGATGCGCAGCGCCTCGTCACGGGCTTGCGTGACGAGCTGGCCGTGCACCTCCGAGCGCGCGATGCGATAGCCGGGCAGGCCGCTCTGGCGCACCCCTAGCACGTCGCCTTCGCCGCGGAGCTTCAGGTCCTCCTCAGCGATGCGAAAGCCGTCGGTGGTCTCGCGGATCACTTTCAGCCGCGCCTTCGACATTTCGCCGAGCGGCTCGCTGTAGAGCAGGATGCAGGTGGAGGCCTCCGAGCCGCGGCCGATGCGTCCGCGCAGCTGGTGCAGTTGGGCGAGGCCAAAGCGCTCGGCATTCTCGATCACCATGATGGTCGCGGCCGGCACGTCGACGCCGACTTCGACGACGGTGGTCGCAACCAGAAGGCCGATCTCGTGCGCCGCGAACTGGCCCATGACGCGGTCTTTCTCGGTGCCCTTCATCTGCCCGTGGACCAAGCCAACGCGATCGCCAAAACGCTTTTGCAGGCTCTCGAACCTCTTGGTCGCGTTGGTGAGATGCTCGGTGCCCTCGGCCTCGGATTCCTCGACCAGCGGGCAGATCCAGTAGACCAGCTTGCCGGACTCCAGCGCACGGCCGACGCCGTCCATGACCTCACCGAGCCGGCTCATGGCAACGGCGCGGGTGTCGATGGGCTGGCGGCCGGCGGGTTTTTCGCGGAGCTCGCTGATGTCCATGTCGCCGAAATAGGTCAGCACCAGCGTGCGCGGGATCGGCGTGGCGCTCAACACGAGAACGTCGACCGCTTCGCCCTTCGAGGTCAGCGCCAGCCGCTCACGCACGCCAAAGCGGTGCTGCTCGTCGACGATGGCGAGCGCGAGATCGTGGAAGATGACGTCGTCCTGGATCAGCGCATGGGTGCCGACGAGCAGGTCGATCTCGCCTTCGGCCAACTGGGTGATGATCTCGCGCCGCTCCTTGCCCTTCTCGCGGCCGGTGAGGATCGCGACGCGCATGCCGGCGCGCTCGGCGAGCGGCGCGATGGTCTTGATGTGCTGGCGCGCCAGGATCTCGGTCGGCGCCATCAGCGCGGCCTGCTTGCCGACTTCGGCGACGGCGCTAGCTGCCAGCAGCGCCACCACCGTCTTGCCGGAGCCGACGTCGCCCTGGAGCAGGCGGAGCATGCGCACGGGTTGCTTCAAATCGTCGGCGATCGCCGCCGCAGCGTTGCGCTGGGAGGGCGTGAGGGCATAGGGCAGGGCGTCGATGATCTTGTTGCGCAAATGCCCATCGCCGGCATTGCGCACGCCAGCAGGCCGCCGCAGCTGCGCGCGGATCAAAGCGAGCGCGAGCTGGCCGGCGAGCAACTCGTCGAAGGCCAGGCGCGACCAGAAGCGCTGATCGGGCAGGATGTCGGTCAGCTCGACCGGCTGGTGCACGCGATGCAGCGCTTCGGTCACAGGCGGAAAATTGCAGCGGCGCAGCACATCGGAGCTGATCCATTCGGGCAGGGCCGGCAGCTTCTGCAAGGCCTGCGCGATGGCACGGCGGAGCGAGCCGAGCGCGAGGCCCTCGGTGAGCGGATAGACGGGATCGATCCCGGAGAGTTTTGCGATCGCCTCCTCGTCCAGCACGCGGTCGGGATGCACGATCTGCGGGATGCCGTCATACATCTGCAGCGTGCCGGAGACGTAACGCTTCTCGCCCACGGGCAGCAGCTTCTCGACATAGCCGGGCTTGGCGCGGAAGAAGGTCAGCACGACGTCGCCGGTGTCGTCGCTGGCATAAACCAGATACGGCGCGCGCGCATTGCGCGGCGGAGGCGGGCGGTGGCGATCGACGGTAACCTCCAGGGTCACCATGGTTCCCTGAACCGCGTCGCGGATTTTCGGCCGGGCCCGGCGGTCGATCACCTGGCTCGGCAGATGCAAGAGCAGATCGACCAGCCGCGGCGTCTCGCTCCGGCTGAGCAGATATTGCAGCAGCTTGTCCTGCTTCGGACCGACGCCGGGCAGGCTGGTCACGGGAGCAAACAGCGGATTGAGCAGGCTGGGGCGCATAGGTGCGAATCTAGGATCGTTTCGGCCCGTCATGCCCGGCTTTATGGCGGGCATCCACGTCTTTTTTCGTATTCGAAGCGGCCATCGGGCCATGCCAAATCGAGGGCTGACACAGCCAGTTCCAGTGGCTATATCACCCCGGCCCGGCACGTCCGGGCTTTCGGCGTTTGACTGGATTTGAGACATGACGGGAACGACACGATCGAGCGACGGGCTGGACGACCGCCGCAAGCGGCTTCTGTTCCGCTGCTGGCACCGCGGCACGCGCGAGATGGATTTGATCCTCGGCCGCTTCGCGGATGCCGAGATCGGCAACCTCACGGACGCGGAGCTGACCGAGCTCGAGACCTTGCTCGAGGTCAACGATCCCGATCTCTATGCCGCCATCACGGGTGACAAGCTGCTGCCAGAAGATGTCACCGGCGCGCTGTTTGCCCGCATCAAGGCCTATCCGATCGCGGACGGCAATTTATGAAGCAGGGAATGAAATCTCCGGCCGAGCTGCTCACGCCCGGCCGCGCGCTGACGCTTGCCAATGTCGCCGAGGGCGCCGAAGGCCTCATCGTCTCGGATCTGGCGCGCGCCATCGCCGCGCGGCCGAAGAAGCCGGCTGTCAGCCTCGCGGTGGTCTGCCGCGACGGCGGGCGGATGCAGCAGCTCGAACGCGCGCTGCAGTTCTTCGCGCCCGATCTGCCGGTGCTGACCTTTCCCGCCTGGGACTGCCAGCCCTATGACCGCGTCTCGCCTCACGGCGGCATTCTGGCGCAGCGCCTGACCACGCTGGCGCGGCTCGCTGCGCTCACCGGCAGCGACAAGCCGCTGATCGTGCTGACCACGGTGAACGCTGTCGTGCAGCGCGTGCCCGCGCGCGAGCTGGTCGCGGCGCAGGCGCTGTCGGTCGCGCCCGGCAACGTCGTGCCGATGGACACCATCGTCGCCTGGCTTGAGCACAACGGCTATAACCGCTCCTCGACCGTGCGCGAGCCCGGCGAATATGCCGTGCGCGGCGGCATTCTCGATCTGTTTCCGGCTGGCCTCGAGCAACCCGTTCGCTTCGACTTTTTCGGCGACAGCCTGGAATCGATCCGCACCTTCGACGCCGAGACCCAGCGCACGCTGCTCGACATGCGCTCGCTCGATCTGGTGCCGATCTCGGAATTCCAGCTGGTCACCGACACGATCCGCCGTTTTCGCATGGGCTATGTCGCCGAGTTCGGCGCACCCGAGCGCGACGACGCGCTCTACGAGGCCGTCAGTGAAGGCCGCCGCCATCCCGGCATGGAGCACTGGCTGCCGCTGTTCCAGGACCGGATGGATACGCTGTTTGATTATCTGCAAGGCGCCGCCGTTGCGATCGAGCCGCAGGCCGAGGACGCCATTCGCGAGCGCTTCAAGCAGATCCAGGACTATTACGAGGCCCGCCGCGATGCGATGGAGCATCCGGGTGGCGGGGCCATCTACAAGCCGCTGCCGCCCGACCGGCTTTATCTGACCGAAGAGGAGTGGGGCAAGCGCGAACGCGACATCCCGCTGGCGCGGCTGACGGCTTTCTCGGTGCCGGCCGACGGCACCAGCGTCGTCGATGCCGGCGCGCGCAAGGGCCGCGATTTTGCGCCCGAACGCAACGACAGCGCCGTCAACGTGTTCGAATCCGTCGTCAGCCACGTCATGGCCCTTCAGGCGCAGCGCAAGAAGGTCGTGATCGCGCTGTGGAGCGAAGGCTCGCGCGACCGCATGACCTCGATGCTGCGCGACCACAAGTTGACGCACACCACCAGCGTCAACGCCTGGCGCACGGTGCAGGCGACGCCGCGCAACGAAACCATGCTCGCCGTGCTTGGCTTGGAGGCCGGTTTCGAGACCGACGAAATCGCTGTCATCAGCGAGCAGGACATCCTCGGCGACCGCCTGGTGCGGACGCGAAAGGCCAGCCGCAAGCTCGACAATTTCATCTCGGAGATCACGAGCCTCACCGCGGGCGACATCGTCGTCCACGCCGATCACGGCATCGGCCGCTTCGTCGGCCTGCAGACCCTCGACGTCGCCGGCGCGCCGCATGATTGTCTTGAGCTGCATTATGCCGCCGACGCAAAACTGTTTCTGCCGGTCGAGAACATCGAGCTGCTGTCGCGCTACGGCTCCGACCAGACCACGGTCGAGCTGGATCGCCTCGGCGGCTCCGGCTGGCAGACCCGCAAGGCCAAACTCAAGAACCGCATCCGCGAGATCGCGGGCGAGCTGATCAAGATTGCGGCCGCGCGCCATCTGCACGAGGCGCCCAAGCTGCCGGTGCAGCAGGGGCTCTATGACGAATTCTGCGCACGCTTCCCCTATGACGAGACCGAGGACCAGCTTGGCGCCATCGAGTCCACGCTGAAGGATCTCGAGCTCGGCCGTCCGATGGATCGGCTGATCTGCGGCGATGTCGGCTTCGGCAAGACCGAGGTGGCGCTCCGCGCCGCCTTTGCCGTCGCGCTCGAAGGCAAGCAGGTCGCGGTGGTGGTGCCGACCACGCTGCTGGCGCGTCAGCACGCCAAAACCTTCACCGAGCGCTTCAAGGGCTTTCCTGTCAACGTGGCGCAGGCCTCGCGCCTGATCGCGACCAAGGAGCTGAACCTGGTCAAGAAGGGCATCGCCGACGGTTCGGTCGATATCGTCGTCGGCACCCACGCGCTGCTTGGCAAGGCGATCAAGTTCCGCGATCTCGGTCTCGTCATCGTCGACGAGGAGCAGCATTTCGGCGTCACCCACAAGGAGCGGCTGAAGGCGCTGCGTTCCGAGGTGCATGTGCTGACGCTGTCGGCAACACCGATCCCGCGCACGCTGCAGTTGGCGCTGACCGGCGTCCGCGAACTCTCGATCATTGCCTCGCCCCCGGTCGACCGTCTCGCGGTGCGCACCTTCGTCGCGCCGCACGATCCGCTGATGATCCGCGAGGCACTGCTGCGCGAGCGCTATCGCGGCGGCCAGGCGTTCTACGTCGTGCCGCGCATCGACGACCTCGCCGAGGTCAAGGATTTCCTCGACAAGAACGTGCCGGAGATGAAGGTCGCGGTCGCACATGGCCAGATGCCGCCCGCGGTGATCGAAGACATCATGACGGCGTTCTACGACGGCAAGTTCGACATCTTGCTGTCGACCACGATCGTGGAATCCGGTCTCGACATTCCCAACGCCAACACGCTGATCGTGCATCGCGCCGACATGTTCGGTCTTGCCCAGCTCTATCAGCTCCGCGGCCGCGTCGGCCGGTCAAAGCTGCGCGCCTATGCGCTGTTCACGCTGCCTTCGCAGCAGAAGATCACGGCGCAGGCCGAGCGCCGGCTCACCGTGCTGCAATCGCTGGAGACGCTGGGCGCCGGCTTCCAGCTCGCCTCGCACGACCTCGATATCCGCGGCGCCGGCAATCTGCTTGGCGAGGAACAGTCCGGCCACATCAAGGAAGTCGGCTTCGAGCTCTACCAGTCGATGCTGGAAGAGGCGATCGTCAACCTCAAGGCCGGCGTCTCCGAACCTGCCGCCGACCGCTGGTCGCCGACCATCACCATCGGCATGCCCGTGCTGATTCCTGAGGATTATGTCGGCGACCTCTCGGTGCGGCTGTCGCTCTACCGGCGTCTTGCCGATCTCGACAGCGAGGAAGAGATCGAGAATTTTGGCGCCGAGATGCGCGACCGCTTCGGCGTGCTGCCGGACGAGGTGCGCTACCTCTTCAAGGTCGCCGCGATCAAGGCGTTCTGCCGAAAGGCCAATGTCGAGAAGATCGATGCCGGTCCGAAGGGCGCCGTCATCACCTTCCGCGACAATTCTTTTGCTCACCCTGATCGCCTGGTGACGTTTATCCGCAGCCACGGCCAGGCCGCCAAGGTGCGCCCCGACATGAAGGTGGTGTTCCTGCAGGATTGGGAGACGCCGGAAGAGCGTCTCGCCGGCACGACGGAGATCATGCGGCAATTGGCGCAGCTCGCGGCGAGCAAGAAGGCGGCCTAGGGCCCGTAGTATTGCGGAGGCGGCGCACCACGATACAGGCTGCGCCGTGCCAGGCTCCGAAAACAGCGACATATCGGCACTTGCGGAATGACCGAACAGCCGCCAGATTCCGAATTCGCTAACTGAGTCCTGCGTACCGTATCCGTCGATCCGCGACTGGTTTACCGGCCGCGGTTTTTTTATACCGGTTGCGGGGTGGTCCGCACGTCGAAACAGTTGAGGTCGCGCGCGTGTCTATCAATACCGGTTCGGGCCAGGAATCTGAGCAGCGATCAGAGCAGGACTCGGAACACGAGCACGACGATGTCATGTATCCGCAGGTCTTGCCGTTTGTCTTGATCCACGCGGGATGCGTTGCTGCGGTCTGGACTGGCATCACCTGGCAAGCGGTTGCGATTTGCGCCGCCTTGTATTGGTTGCGCATGTTCGGGGTCACCGGCGGATATCACCGGTACTTCTCGCATCGATCCTACGCAACGAGCCGGGCGTTCCAGTTCGTCCTCGCCTTCCTTGCCCAGAGCAGCGCTCAGAAGAGCGTGCTTTGGTGGGCTGCCAAGCACCGCCATCATCATCTTCACTCGGACACCGTGCAGGATGTGCATTCACCCCGGCACAAGGGGTTCGTGTACAGTCATGTCGGCTGGATCTTCTACAGGCAGCATGATGCGACTGACCTGGTGAAGGTTGCTGATCTCGCGTCCTATCCCGAGTTGATGTGGCTGCACCGGCTGGAACTGTTGCCGGCCATCGTGCTCGCCGCTCTGTGCTTCCTTGTTGCCGGATGGTCGGGCCTGGTGGTCGGATTCCTCTGGAGCACCGTGCTGCTCTATCACGCCACGTTCTGCATCAACTCGCTCGCACATGTTCACGGGCGCAAGCGCTATGTGACCGGCGATGACTCCCGCAACAACTGGCTGCTTGCTCTGCTGACGATGGGTGAGGGATGGCACAACAACCATCACGCCTATCAGGCCAGCGCGCGGCAGGGATTCCGCTGGTATGAGATTGACCTCACTTATTATATGCTGGTGGCGTTGTCCTGGCTCGGCATTGTCAGGGATATGAAGATGCCGCCCAAGCAGGTTCTGCGCAACGAGCATCGGTTGGGATCGCGGGTGGTCAGGCAAGCGGCCGAGCAACTCGCCGCGCGCTTCAACCCCGAGCACATCGCGCACGCCATCAGGGCGTCGATCCACGAGACCGAAGTGTCGGTCCGGGACACACTCAGTCAGCTCCAGCACCACGCCGATTTGCGCCTGTCCAACATGCCGACCCGCGATCAGTTGCTGGCCGAAGCGCAACGCATGTTCGCCAAGACGATATCTCTGGACGACATTGTCGACCGTGCCTACGAGCTCTTGAACGACTCCGTCGGCTTTCTCCTGGCCGCTCCCGCTCCCGCCTTGGCGACCAATGCGAAACCCAAGGGGCGCGTTTAGCGCGTAGCGTAGATGACTACGACGCCGCCCTTGACGCGTCGGCCGACAGCCGTCCGAGCAACGACCTCGCCGTGTCCGACGGCGACAGCGAGTCTACGCTGACCACGGGATCGCTGCGCATCTCGTGCTTGCCGTTCGATGTGTGCTTCATCACCGCCGACAAGCGGCGGGCGATCATGTGCGCCGTGCGGAAGTCGGTCTCGGCGAACACCACGATCACAGAGCCGTCCTTCTGCGCCGCGCCAAAGTCCATCTGTCGCATCAGGCGGCTGAGGATGCGGGCGGCATCGAGTTGCGCGCGGGGATTACCGGGATCGAAGGCGAAGCGCGCCACCGACAGACCGCCGCCGCGGGCGAGCGTCTGCTCCACCGCCTTGGCGAAATCGCGGGCGAAGGCTTCCACCGTGAGCAGGCCGCTGCGCGGATCGAGCCAGCCACCGGCGTCGATCGAGCGCAGCGTGCGGCTCAGTTGCGCTTCCATGGCGTGCTGGCGGATCAACGGCAGCGCGTTGGCGGCGATCTTGGCGGGCTCGCCCGCGATCAGCTCGAGATTGGGCAGGTCGTAGCTCTGCGTGAGCTGGTGCGCGGTGACGACCACGGGCAGGTTGCGGAAGCGTGTGTCCTCCGCGAGCACTGTCAGGAACGCATCCGTGACGCGCGGGGTGAAACCGTCGGAGAGGACGACGCCGTCGATGTCGCGGGTATTGAGATGCTTGGCGGCAGCCTCGATCGAGAGCGCGCCGACGACGCCGGTGCGTTCGCCGAGCGCGACGGACAGCGCAGGGTAGGCGGCGCCGCGGCCGATCAAGAGCACGATGGCATCGCGCACCGGATCGGCGTCCGGCAGCGCGACCTTCACCTCCGGCAGGCGCCGCAGCACCGTGGCGTGCAGCGTGCGGATACGGATCGCGGCGCGCAGGCGTGCGATCAGGCGCTCGGCAGCATTGCCGCGCGTGGCGAAAGGCAGCACGTTGTGGGGCAGCGTCGCTTGCGCATCCAGCGCGACGAACGGCAGATAAAGCGGCTGGTCCGCGACCTTCTTCGCGAGCAGGGGCATGTACGGCTCGTGCCCGCCGGACATCGCTGCAAGCACGGCGGCCGGCTGCACCTCTTCGACGGCACGCGCCGCGCTCGCCCAATCGCTGTCGACGACGGGAAAGAGACGGGCCTCGTCCAGCGCCGCAATGAAGGCGGGGCGCTCGGCATTGGACACAAAAAGGATCGGGCCCGCCTGGGACATCAATACACTCTGATCGCGCAATCGATGCCGCGCAATCTAGTCCGGCCGCCTTAATGCGGCGTCAATGGTCCCGGCAAAACTGCGCTCAAACCGGGCCTGAGCGGTCGCGAAAAGCCTCGACCATCAAGGGGTTAAGCCCAAGTTCGCTCAATGCTTCACGGGCGCGGGCATTGTCCTGGGCCCGGCCGGCCAGCCGATGACCCGAGAGCCGGTCGGGCAGGGCCGTCAGCAGCGCGCCCTGGCCGAGTCGGCGCGCCCATTCCTGCAGGTCGTTGGAGAGGAAGCGATAGCCGCCGACGGCCATGATGCCCGATGGCGGCGCCGTGATGCAGATGGCGCCGCTGCCGCGGTCGATCCGCGCGGCGTAGCCGGTGTCGACATAGTCGCGCGGCGGCTGCGCCATCAGCGTCTCGCCGACCGGCTGCGGCGGCGCGTAGGCCGCGATCGGCACCATCGGGCCGCGCAGGCCGAGCGTGCCCTTCGGCGTCAGCAGAATCTCGCCGGCGATCGAGGAACCGGACTGCTCGCGCGGCGCGCCGTGCGGGCCGGGCTTCACCGCGACAGGCACGCCGTCCTCGCCGCGCCGGGCGCCGAACAGCCCGGCCTCGCCGAACAGATAGACGTCCGTGAGCGGCGCATGCGGCGCGATCCAGGCTTCGCTCGCCACCACCTGCTCCGGCGCGCGCCAGAGCCCGATGACGTTACGCAAGGTCGGCATCCGTGCCGCCAGACCGGAATCGCCGAGGCGCAAAGCGAGCTGCGCTGGCGCGATCAGCACGTCGCAGGCGTGCTCGTTGATCTGCTGCTCCAGCACCTCGCTCTCGAACGGATGATGCAGCGCCAGGGTGCCGCCGCACAGCAGCCACACCGCGAGCGAGGAGGCGAGGCCCGCAAACGACATCGGCGTGAACGCCGACATTACGGTCGCGCCCTGCTGGATGTCGGCCTCCAGCGACATCGCAAGGCCCCCCGCGATCAGGCTGAAATGCGGCCGCGGGACCGGGCGGAAACCTTCCGCCGTGACATCGAAGGAGATCATCGCCGCCTTGCGGCCGTCCTGGATCACCGCGCGCGTGGTGCCGGGCGGGCGCGCCAGTACCTCGTCGAGCGAAGCCATGCCTTCGGGCAGATCGGCGCCGAAGCCGAACACGTGGCGGATCGAGAAAGCCTCGGCGGCTGCGTGCATCGCGAGGTCGGCATAGCTGACGCCGTCGACCTTGCTCATGGTCACGATGGCACGCGCCGCGGTGCGGTTAAGCGCGGCCGCCAGCTCCGCCTGTCGCCACAGCAGCGGCAGCACGGCCACGACCAGGCCGGCGCGATGGGCGGCCAGCACCGTCAGCACGAACTCGACCGTCGAGGGCAACTGGATCGCGATCACCGAATTGGCCGGCAGGCCCGATTCGACGAAATGCGCCGACAGCGCCTCGATGGCCGTATCAGCCTCGGCGTAGGTCAGGCGCCGCGGCTGGTGGCCGGTGATGCGGGATTTGTTGAGGGGATCGAGCAAAGCGGGCGCGTGCGGCTGCCGCATCAGCGTCCGCTGGAACAGCGTGTCGAGCGTCGGCGATACGGCTGGCTGGTTCACGGCGTCACTTCGCTGGACTGGCTTGAGGCTCACCCTTGGACCACCAAGTCTCCGGCAAATAGCCTGAGAGCGCGGTGGCCTGTGGCCGTTCTATCCGATTCCAGCGCGCGATCCATTGCTCGGATACGTTAAACAGGGGGATTGTGTAGAAGCCCGCCATCAAGGCGCGGTCGAGCGCCCGCACCGCGTCGACGAAATCCGTATGATCACGGGCCTCCAGCAGGGCCTTGATCATGGCATCGATGGCCGGGTCCTTCGCGCCCATGTAGTTGCGAGTGCCCGGATTGTCCGCGGCGGCGCCGCCCCAATAGAAATACTGCTCGTTGCCGGGCGACAGCGACTGGTCCCAGCGGTTCTGGATCATGTCGAACTCGAAAGCGAGCCGGCGCTGGTCGAACTGCACCGGATCGACTGCGCGGACACTCACATCGATGCCGGCGCGCTTGAGGTCGCGCTGGAACGCGAGCGCAATACGTTCCTGGTCGCGCGTCGTCACCAGCATCTCGAACGTGAAGGGCGCTTTTGTCTTGCTGTTGCGCAGCACGGTGCCGTCGAGATCGTAGCCGGCGTCCGACAGCAGTTTCAGCGCGGCACGCAGCGTCGTCCGGTCGCGCCCCGAGCCGTCGGTGACGGGCAGGCGGTAGCTGCCATCCATGATGACTTCAGGGATCTGCGCGGCGAAAGGCTTCAGCAGCTCGCGCTCGCGCGCGTCCGCGGGCCGCGCATAGGCCGACAGCTCGGAGCCCGCAAAATAGCCGGCGACGCGCGAATAGAGCGAGAAGAAATAGTTGCGGTTGACCAGCTCGAAATCGAACAGCAGCGTCAGCGCCTGGCGCACGCGGATGTCGGCGAACACCGGGCGCCGTGTGTTGAACACCAGGAATTCCGAGGGCTGCGGCACGCCCGGCTTGAACGTGTCGCGGATCACGTCGCCGCTTTTGGCGGCGGGAAAATCGTAGCCGTCATGCCAGCGCAGCGGCTCGTTCTCCACGCGGAAATCATAGAGGCCGCGCTTGAAGGCTTCGAACTGGCCGTTGGCCTCGCGATAATAGTCGAGCCGGATCTCGTCGAAATTGAACAGCCCGCGATTAACAGGCAGATCGCGGCCCCAATAATCGGGATTGCGTGTGAGGGTCACGCTGGCGCCGGGCTTGACCGCCGTGACGCGGTAGGGCCCCGAGGCGATCGGCCCCGACAGCGTGGTCTCCTCGAAGGTCGCGACATCGACGGCGTGTTTCGGCAGGATCGGCATCAGGCCGAGGATCAGCGGCAACTCGCGGTCGTTGGCCCCGGTGAGATCGAAGCGGACGGTGAGGGGATCAGGCGCCTCGGCCTTGGCGACCTTGGAATAGTACTGCCGGAGATTGGGACGGCCATGGTCGCGCAGCAGCTGCCAGGAGAACAGCACGTCCTCGGCCTGCACAGGCTTGCCGTCCGAGAAGCGCGCGCGGGGATCGATGTGGAACGTGACGTAGCTCCGCTCGTCGTCGGTCTCGACGGATCTGGCGAGCAGGCCATAGAGCGTGAACGGCTCGTCCTGGCCGCGCGCCAGCAGGCTTTCGACCACGTAGGCGCGGATCGGCTGCACGGCCAATCCCTTCACGATGAACGGATTGAGGCTGTCGAACGTGCCGAGGAGGCCCCAGGTCAGCCGGCCGCCCTTGGGAGCGTCAGGATTGGCGTAGGGCATGTGGGTGAAATTGGCGGGCAGCGCTGGCTTGCCATGCATGGCGATCGCATGCGCTTCCTCAGCCTGCCCAGCGCTTGCCATCAGGCCGACGCTGAGGATCAAGGCGAGGCTGCAAAGATGGAGACCGGGCCCCTCGCGCAGGCGCTGGAACATGAACATTCGGACACGTTGATTCGAGGGGTGGTGTGAGCGAATCCTATCACAGGGATTTCACTGGGCGCCCAGCCGGATGTGGCCAAAGACGCTTGTCGGCATTGATCTTTCCGTCGACCGCGTTAAGAAGGCACGCAATCGCGCAAGAGCGCCGAGCCCGTCACTTATCTGCCTCAATTGACGGGGAGAGAGCCGCGCCCAAGGCGGCTTGGTTCGGTGCGTCGGAGCGGTTCGGGCACTTCCCGTTCAGAAAGGGTTTTCTGCAATGAATTTCCGTTATTTGGCCGCGTCCGTCCGGCCGCGCGGGCGAGTTCTCGCTCTGTTGACGGCGACGGCATTGGCCATCCCGTTTGCCGCTGAAGCCCAGACGCCCGCACCGGCCCCGGGCGCCCCCAAGGCTGCGCCGAAGGCCGCTCCGAAGGCTGCTCCCAAGGCGCCGGCTGCGGCTCCCGCGCCGGCTCCCCAGGCCCAGCAGCAGCAGGCGCCGGCGCAGCAGGGTGCTCCTGCCGCGCAGGCCCAGCCCGCCGATCAGCAGATCCAGCTGATCTACGCCCCCTGGACCAAGTTCTGCCTCAAGGGCCAGGACGCCAACGCCAAGCAGGTCTGCTTTACCGGCAAGGACGGTCGCATCGAATCGGGCCAGCCGGTCATCGCCGCTGTTATCATCGAGCCCGAAGGCGAGCCGAAGAAGATCCTGCGCGTGACGCTGCCGCTCGGCATGCAGCTCGTGCACGGCACCCGCATCATCGTCGACAACAACCCGCCGCTGCAGAGCCCGTATGTGATCTGCTTCCAGAACGGCTGTATGTCGGACTACGAGGCAACGCCCGAACTGATCGCCAATCTCAAGAAGGGTCAGAACCTTGTGGTGCAGGCGATCAACGCCAACGGCGCGCCGCTGACCCTGCCGCTGCCGCTCACCGGTGAATTCCAGAAGGCCTATGACGGTCCGCCGACCGATCCGAAGGTGTTCGAGGAAACCCAGAAGAAGCTGCAGGAAGAGCTTCAGAAGAAGGCTGACGAGCAGCGCAAGAAGCTCGAGCAGCAGGGTGGTGCCCCTGGCGCACCCGGCGCAGCTCCGGCCGCTCAGAAGTAATCGGGCCCAGACCCCGGACATGAAAAAGGCGCCCGATCGGGCGCCTTTTTTGCTGGCCGTTCGTTGACGGCAAAATCTGGAATAGGGCGGGATCGCTCAGTTCAGCGAGGGATTGCGCGGGCGGTAGCCGCCATCCTTGTTCTTGATGAAGATCTCGGCCACCTGGGAATGCCGGATCGGCTCGCCGGACTCGTCGGGCAGGAGGTTCTGCTCGGAGACATAGGCGACGTACTCGGACTCCGCGTTCTCCGCGAGCAGATGGTAGAACGGCTGATCCTTGTGGGGCCGCACCTCTTCGGGGATCGACAGCCACCACTCCTCGGTGTTGTTGAATTCCGGATCGATGTCGAAGATCACCCCCCGGAACGAGAAGATCCGGTGGCGCACGACCTGTCCGATCTGGAATTTGGCTGTCCGCGCTTTAATCATCCTCCGTCGATAGACCAGGATTGTGGCCGATGCTAGTGGCCTGATCTGGAATCAACCTGCCGCTAGGCGGTGGATAGCCTCGTAATCCTCAGAAATCACTTCATCAATGGCCGATATCCTCAATCTGGCCCTACCTTATTTTGGCTTGATCTTCGTTGGTTTCGCCTGCGGTAAGGTCAAGTCGCTGCCGGAATCGGGCCTCACCTGGATGAACTTCTTCCTGCTCTACGTGTCGTTGCCGGCGCTGCTGTTTGCGATCATGTCGAAGACGCCGTTCGCGGAGTTGAACAACCCGCCGTTCCTGGTGGCGACCACGCTGTCGACCGTCGTGGCGTTCACCATCGCGCTGGCGGTCGGCAAGGTGCTCGGGAAGCTGACACTGCGCGAGGCGACGCTAGCCGGCCTCTCCGGCGGTTACGGCAATATCGGCTACATGGGGCCGGGGCTGGCGCTCGCCGTGCTCGGGTCAAAGGCGGCGGCGCCGACCGCGCTGATCTTCTGCTGCGACAGCATCTTCCTGTTCACCATCGTGCCGTTGCTGATCGAGCTCTCGGACCGCGACCATCCCTCGATCGTGCACGCCGTCGGCGTGGTGCTGAAACAGATCGTGCTCAACCCGCTGATCATGTCGGCCTGTTTTGGCGCAGCCGTCGCCGCGCTGCATATCGAACTGCCGGTCGCGCTCGACCGCACCATTACGTTCCTGCAAAACGCGGCCGCACCGACCGCGCTGTTCGTGCTCGGTGTGACCGTGGCGCTCCGTCCATTCGATCGCGTGCCCTGGGAGGTGCCCGGTGTGATCGCGGTCAAGCTCCTGATCCACCCGCTCGCAGCGTTCGGCCTGATGCTGGCGTTCGGTCCGTTCGCGCAGCCCTGGGCCGCCACGGCCATCCTGATGGCCTCGCTGCCGCCGGCGCTCAATGTGTTCGTGATCGCACGTCAGAACGATGCCTGGATCGAATCTGCCTCCGTCGCCGTGCTGCTCGGCACGTTCGCGTCCGTGGTCACGCTGACCACGGTGATGTGGCTACTCCAGACCGGCCGGCTGGTGTTTCCGTGAATGCTACTTGCGCCAGGTCGGCGTCAGCCCTTCGCGCATTGCGAAACGCCTGAGCGGGCCGATGGCGCCCAGCAAATGCATGCCGACGGCGCGGACCGGCTGGAGCGGCAGGAAATCATTGAGCAGCGAGCGATTGGCTATGTCGATGGCAAATGTCCGGCTCAGAATGTCGGGCCGCCGTGCCCGGTCGTAACGCCTGAGCACCTCGTCCGCGCCGGGGTCCTGTCCTGACACGATGGCCTCGCCGGCGAGCCGGGCGATGTCGGCCGCATCTCGGAGGCCGAGATTGAGACCTTGGGCGCCGATCGGGGGAACCACATGGGCGGCTTCGCCGACCAGCGCAATACGGTCGCGCGCGAAGGATTGCGGCCGCTCGATCGCCAGCGGAAACACACTGCGGCCGGGCTCGACCGTCATGCGGCCGAGGATGGAATGCGACTGCTTTTCGATCGCGGCGGAGAGATCTTCATCGCTCAAGGACCGCAGCCGTTCGGCCTCTGCGGGGGCCGAGACCCAGACGACGCTGGAGCGGTTGCCGGGCAGGGGGACGAACACGCAAGGGCCATGCGGCGTGTGGAACTCGGTCGAGACGTTGCGGTGCGGCCTGATATGGCCGACGTTGAAGGTCAGGGCGGTCTGCGTCAGGTCGCGCCGCGTCACCGCAATGCCGGCGGCCTCCCGGCACAGCGAATGCCGGCCGTCGGCACCGACCACCAGCCGGGCAGTCAGAAATTGTCCTGATACCGTGCGGATGGCGACGTCATCGGCTTCGATGACGACGCTCTCGGCCTCGTCGTCGAAACGCGTGAGACTGGGCAGCTCGGCCGCGCGCGCTTCGAGCGCCAGCATCAGCGAGCGGTTGTCGATATTGTAGCCGAACGCATCGAGCCCGATCTCGTGACAGGAGAACCGGACCTCGGGCGCGCGGAACAGCCTGCCAGTGTCGTCGACGAGGCGCATCACCTCGAGGGCCGCCGCCTTGTCCATGCAGCGCGACCAGACGTCGAGGCTCTCCAGGAGCTCGACGGAGGCACCCAGCAGCGCCGTGGTCCTGTTGTCGGCATAGGGCAGGCGCCGCGCGACCAGCGCGGTCCGCGCCCCGGCTTGCGCCACGGCAATTGCCGCGGCCAGCCCTGCCGGCCCACCGCCGATGACGCTTGCGTCAAAAACTGTCGATGCGTCTGTCATGGAACGACATTTGACACGGCCTGCGGCAAATTCAAGCCCACCTATTTTGCCGGATTTCATGATTGACAGCGCGGCGCATCGCCGCGGTGGCGGATGTGCAAACCGGTCCCGTTCTGGTAGCAGAAGCCATGGAAAGCCAAGGGGATTCCCTCAAGCCGACGCCTGTGGTCCGCGCCGCGGCGTTTTCGGTGCACATCTTCACCGCCTTCGGCGCGGCGATCGCGCTGCTGGCGATGCTGGAGGCGGTGCGCGAGCATTGGGCGGCGATGTTCGGCTGGCTGGGCGTTGCCCTGATCATCGACGCCATCGACGGGCCGATCGCGCGCCTGCTCGACGTCAAGAACGTGCAGCCGAACTGGTCCGGCGACGTGCTCGACCTCGTGGTCGACTTCGTCACTTATGTCTTCGTGCCGGCCTATGCGATCGTGGCGAGCGGCATGCTGCTGCCGGTGGCGGCGCCCTTGCTCGGCATCGCCATCATCGTCACCAGCGCGCTCTATTTCGCCGATCTGCGCATGAAGGCGGACGACAATCATTTCCGCGGCTTTCCGGCGCTGTGGAATGCGGCCGCGTTCTATCTGTTCCTGCTGCACTGGCCGCCGCTGTCGTCGACCCTGCTGGTTGCCGCGCTGGTGGTGCTCACCTTCGTGCCGTTCCACGTGCTGCATCCCGTCCGCGTCGTGCGGCTGCGCTGGCTGACGATGTCGCTGATCGTGCTGTGGGCTGTGCTCGGCCTCTACGTGCTGGAAATGGATTTCCGCGTCGGCACCGGCGTAACGGTTGCGCTCTGCGCGATCGCGTTCTGGATCGCATTCAGCGATGCATTGATCCGCCTCGTGAGATCGTTCGGATGATGCATTTGTTGACCAGCCCCGAGGCCTGGGCCGCGCTCCTCACCTTGACCTCGCTCGAGATCGTGCTCGGCATCGACAACGTCATCTTCCTGTCGGTGATCGTCTCGCGGATTCCCGAACCGCAGGCCAGTCGCGCCCGCCAGATCGGGCTGGCGCTGGCGCTGGTCTTCCGCATCATCCTGCTCAGCGTGCTGGTCTGGCTGATCGGCCTGACCGCGCCGGTGCTCTCGTTCTTGGGCTACGACTTCTCCTGGCGCGACCTCATCCTGATCGGCGGCGGCCTGTTCCTGATCGCGAAGGCGACGCACGAGATCCATGCCGAGGTCGACGTCGACGACGAGGAAAGCGAGGGCAAATCCGCGCGCAGCGCCTTCTTCTGGGTGATCGTCCAGATCATCGTCATCGACATCGTGTTCTCGCTGGACTCGATCATCACCGCGATCGGCATGGCCCAGGACCTCGAGATCATGATCGCGGCCGTCGTGATCGCCTGCCTGATCATGTACATTTCCTCAGGGCCCGTGGCGCGATTCGTCGCGGAACATCCGACCACCAAAATGCTGGCCCTGGCATTTCTGGTGCTGATAGGCGTTGCCCTGGTTGCGGACGGATTCAAATTCCACATTCCGCGCGGCTACATCTATTTCGCAATTGCGTTCTCGGCGGCGGTGGAATTCTTCAATGTGCTGGCCAAGCGCAATCGCAGGAAGGCCGGCAAGCCGTAACCGTTCCAATCTGGGGCGAGTTGACAAGGCTGGCGCGATGTCTTTCGCTGGCTGGTGCGAAGAGGAGGTCAGGTGATGACCAAAGCGGTCCGTGTGCACAAGGTCGGAGGCCCCGAAGCGCTGGTCTATGAGAGCGTCGAGCTGCCGGCGCCCGGACCCGGCGAGGTGCGCATCCGCCAGCACGCGGTCGGCCTGAACTTCATCGACGTCTACTACCGCACCGGCCTCTACAAGGCGCCGGGACTGCCGTTCATCGCCGGCAATGAGGCTTCGGGCGAGGTGGTCGCCGTCGGGCCGGGCGTGACGAATTTTCATCCCGGGGACCGCGTCGCCTACTGCCACAACCTCGGCGCGTATGCGAGCGAGCGCAATATTCCCTGGGAGAAGCTGGTCAAGCTGCCCGATCACATCACCCATGAGCAGGGCGCCGTGCTGATGCTCAAGGGCCTGACCGTCTGGTATCTCCTGCACAAGACCTTCAAGGTCGAGCCGCACCATCGCGTGCTGATCCATGCCGCTGCCGGCGGCATTGGCCTCTTGGCCTGCCAATGGGCGAGCGCGCTCGGCGCGCATGTCATCGGCACCGTCGGCTCGCGCGAAAAGGCCGAGCTCGCGGAGGCCAATGGCTGCGACCACGTCATCCTCTACAACGAGGAAGACTTCGTCGCGCGCGTCAAGCAGATCAGCCGCAACGAAGGCTGCGACGTCGTCTATGACGGCGTCGGCAAATCGACCTTCCCGGGCTCGCTGTCGTGCCTGAAGCCGCGCGGCATGTTCGTCTCCTTCGGCAATGCCTCAGGCCCCGTGCCGCCGTTCTCGATCGCCGAGCTGAACAATCACGGCTCGCTGTTTGCGACCCGGCCGAAGCTCAACGACTATATCGGCACCCGCAAGGAGCTGCTGGAAGGCGCCGACACGCTGTTCTCCGCCGTCATCAACGGCAAGCTGCACGTGCCGATCAACCACGCCTACGCGCTGAAGGACGCCGCGAAGGCGCATATCGATCTTGAAAGCCGCAAGACGACGGGCGCGTCGATTTTGAAGCCGTAGATGGTGGTCCCGCGAGGACTCGAACCTCGAACCTCCGCGTCCGCAACGCGGTGCTCTATCCCTTGAGCTACGGAACCCCGCCACCTCCGCTCACGCCACCCGTCTTGCCGCGCCGGCCTTGGTCAAGATCTCGTCGAGACAGCCGATCATCTCGGCTATCTCTGCCTTGGTGACATTCAGCGCCGGCATGAAACGCAGCGCGTCGAGCTGCGGCGCGTTGAGCAGCACGCCGGCCTCGAACGCCTGCGCGACGATCCCGGGCGCGATCGGCAGCTTGAGGTCGAGCGCCAAGAGCAGGCCGCGACCGCGCACGCCGCCGAGGCCGTGCCGCGCCGAGACCTTCTGCAACTCGCTTTCGAGCAGCAGCCCGGTCTCGGTGACCTGCTTCAGAAAGTCCGGCTTGCCGACCTCTTCCAGCACGGCGAGCCCGGCTGCGCACATCACCGGATTGCCGTTGAACGTGCCGCCTTGGTCGCCGTGCTCGAAGCAGGAGGCGCGCTCGGTCGCCAGCAAAGCCGCGAGCGGCACGCCGCCGCCGATGCCCTTGCCGAGGGTCATGATGTCAGGCGCGATGCCGGTGTGCTCATAGTGGAAGAGCTTTCCGGTCCGGCCCATGCCGGTCTGGATCTCGTCGAAAATCAGCAGCAGGCCGTGCGCCTCGGTCAGCGCGCGCAGCTCCTTCAGGAACTGGTCGGTCGCCGGCCACACGCCTGACTCGCCCTGGATCGGCTCCAGCATGACAGCGACGGTGTTGCCGTTGATCAGCTTCTCGACCGAGGCGATGTCGTTCAGCTTTGCCTTCTTGAAGCCGGCGACTTTCGGCTCGAACAGCGGCTCGAACGCCTTCTTGCCCGAGGCCGACATCGTCGCCAGCGTCCGTCCGTGGAAGCCGCCTTCGAACGTGATGATCTCGAACGCGCCACCTCTGTGCAGGCTGCCAAATTTGCGCGCGAGCTTGATCGCGCCCTCATTGGCTTCTGCGCCGGAATTGGCAAAGAACACCTGGTCGAACGCGCTGGCCTCGACCAGCGCCTGCGCCAGCTTGAGGCTCGGTTCGTTGTAGAAGGCCGGGCTCGGCGTCAGCAGCCGCCTGGCCTGCGCGGCGAGCGCGTCCGCGACCGCGGGCGGGGAGTGGCCGAGGCAGTTCACGGCCCAGCCCTGCACGAAATCGAGATAGCGCTTGCGGCTGTCGTCCCAGAGGTATGAGCCGGCGCCGCGGACGAACACGGCCTTGGGCCGTGCGGTGATGTCCATCAGCACGTCATACGGATGGGTGGCGGTGGTCATGTCGAACTCCTCTGGAGGCATGTAGATCCGGGGTGAAAACGGGACGCAAAAAGCAAGAAGGCCGCACTTTGCGGGTGCGGCCTTCTCGAAAACTAAGCTGAATTCAGGTCTTCAGCGGCGTCGTCGGACATGGCGCAACCCATCATCGTCGCTGGTGCGACGACGGAAAGCTGCGCGGCGGTGGGTCCGAGAGTTGATCATGGGGCGCGTCCGTACAGCCGAAGGGCTGGGTTTGTCAAGCGGATTACTCGACGCCGTAGTGTGCGAACTCGTCGGCGATGCCGGCGTTGAGCGCCTTCGCCGCCGCGATGTCGCGCTCGGCGCCTTCGCTGTCGCCCTTTTTCCGCTTCGCGAGCCCGCGTCCGTAGAGCGAGCTGTAGAGCTCGGGCTTGGCACTCAGCGCGGCGTCGAAGTCGGCAATCGCGGCGTCGAGATTGCCGAGCTTGAGATAGGTGAGGGCGCGGCTGTCCAGCGTATAGGGATCGTTTGGTCGCATCTGCAGCGACTGCTCGCAATCGGCCAGCGCGTCCTGCAGACGCCCGAGGATCGCGCGCGTCATGCAGCGGGAATTGAACACGCCGGCGTAGCTCGCATTGGCCTTGATCGCGCGATCGTAATCCGCAAGTGCCGGCGCATAATCATGGGCGTCGAAATACATGTTCGCACGCGCATACAAGTCGCGGTCGTTGTTCGGGTTGAGCTCGATCGACTTGGCAAAATCGGCCAGCGCGCGGTCGCGTTCGCCGCGATCGCGGAAGAGGCGGGCACGATTGCCATAGGCCGGGCCATAGCTCGGATCGAGCTTGATCGACAAGTCGAGATCCGCCAGCGCGCGGTCGGCCTCGCCATGTTCGCGATAGGCCGTGCCCCGGTTGTAGAAGGCGAGCGCGAATTTCGGATCGAGCTTGATGGCCCTGTCGTAATCGGCGACGGCACGCTCGTAGTCGTCTTTGCCGAGGTAGGAATTGCCGCGATTGTTGTAGTACCACGCGTCATCGGGAACGAGCTTGATCGCGCGGGTGTAGTCCATGATGGCGTGGTCGCGGTCGCCGAGATCGTCATGGACGATGCCGCGATTGAACCACGCGGCGGCGTTGGTGTCGTCGAGATCGATCGCGCGGTTGAGATCGGCCAGGGCGCGCTCGGTCTCGCCCTTGCGCCGGAACATCTCGCCGCGGTTGGCGAGCGCGACCGAGTTCGATGGATTGGCCTGCAGCACGGCCGAACAACCGGCGATGCGCTGGTCCTCGCTGACCCCTTTATCGTCCTTGCTGTAGCACCATTGGCGCAATTGCGCGGACGACGGAGATCGGGCGGTCGCGGGAGCGGGCAGCGCGAGCAGGGCGAACGCGAGGCCCGCCGCGGACAGGTTGAACCAAATTGCTGATCTTTCATCGTATTTCATCTGTCGGCCCAGCAGCAACCATTGTGCCTCTAGCGCGTTTGTGATCTCGGGACGCGAATTGGTTCGAACCGGATTTGGGCCGGAACAGACCAAGAGAAACGGGACCATCAAGACAGTTTTCAGCCTTGTCCGACACGCCTTATCCGATCGACCTCGACAGCATTCGCGGCGCATTCCCGCCGGGCATCGAGGCGCCACCTTTGCTGCTGGATTTTGCCGGCTGGCTGAGCGGTCGCCCCTGGGGCAGCGTCGGCTGCTTCTCCCTGCAAGGTCAGTTCTCTGATCAGGCCCCGATCTTCGACGGCAGCCCCTTGCGCGACCGCTTCGCGCTGTTCATGCGCCTGCCTGACGGTTCGGCCGTCGGCGGCTGGTACGGCGCGGGTCTGGACCGTGACGATCCCCCGATCGTGGGACTGGGCTCGGAGGGCGATTACGAATTGCTCGCGCCGTCGCTCGACGCGCTGCTCGGAAAGTTGACGTCGCGGCAATTCGACAAGGCCTGGCACGATCTGCGGCCACACGACGAGGTCGAGCCGCAGACCGTCGAGCTTGCGCAATGGCTCGCTCGGCGGCCGGTCGGCGAACCTGTCCCCTGTGACGACGGGGAGCTGCCTGACTTCCGCGGCTTCGTCGAGAAATGGAGCCGGGACCGCGAAGAGTATTGGGCCAATCACCGCCTGATGGCCGAACTCGGCTGGCGGCTGGCCGCGCATCTGCCCAAGGGCAAGAACGCCTGGGACAAGACCCATTTCGAGGTCGCGATATCAGGCAAGCAATACGAGGCGCGCGTGCTGTCGCGCGGACCGCAGCCCTTCGCGGAAGCCGCCTCGATCGAATCCCTGCTGCGCGACCTGCGCGAGGAGATGCGCCGTGCCCAGCCCGAACTCGGACTGTGGTACGCGATGAAATTCGGCCTCTATGCCGACGGCCGCGTGATGCCGAACTTCGAATACGATGTCCGCCCGACCATCAATGGCGAACCCGCGCTGCTCGCTGAAGCCAGGGCCGATCTCGCTCGTGCGCCCCGCCCGGAGCGCTGGGTCCCGAAATGGCTTGCTGCCGGCTGATCTCGTCCCGAGCGACAGGCAACCATTAAGTGTTTGGTTAATGTTTCCTTGCTAGTCACTGGGCCGCTTCGGAATGGGGGAGCGGATGAGATTCTTCGGGCGACGGACAAGCCAGGACCGCAACGGTCAGATCGGGCAAGCAGTCTTCGAACATTCCGTTGATGCGATCATGGTACTGGCGGGACCCAAGATCATCGCCTGCAACGAGGCGGCGGTCAGGTTTGGCGGTTATAGTAGCAAGGCCGATCTGCTTTCCCGGTCGCCGGCCGATATGGCTCCTGAATTCCAAGCAGACGGCCGTCGCTCGTCGGACTGCGTCAAGGAGACACTCGCGCGGGCGATGAAGGAGGGCCACGCCCGCTTCGAATGGATCACGCGCCGAGCGGACGGGCAGATGATCCCGGTGCAGGTCACGCTTGTTCCTGCGGAGATCGATGGCCAGCCCGTCGTCATCAGCTTCCGGCGTGATCTATCGGAGCTGATTGCCGCGCGGGAAGAGAAGAAGCGCGCCATCGCCAAACTTGCCGGCGAATTCGAGGAAACCATCGGCTCCATTGCCAACGCCGTGTCGTCGGCTGCCAAGGACGTGGAGGCGACGGCCGGCTCGCTCAGCTCGACCGCCGAGAACGCCGCGCAACGCGTCTCGACTGTCGCTGCCGCCTCGTCCGAAGCATCTGCCAACGTCCAGTCGGTCGCGGGCGCGACCGAAGAGCTGTCGAGCTCCGTTGCCGAGATCAACCGTCAGGTCGCGACCTCCTCAAGCATTGCCGGCGAGGCGGTGCAGGCATCCGCGCGCACCAATGATCTCGTGAGAAGCCTGTCGGAAGCCGCAGCCAGGATCGGTGCGGTCACCGAAATGATCAATGCGATCGCGAGCCAGACTAATCTTCTGGCCTTGAACGCGACGATCGAGGCGGCGCGAGCTGGCGATGCCGGTCGTGGTTTCGCCGTCGTTGCCGCCGAAGTCAAAAGCCTCTCCAGCCAGACTGCCAAGGCCACCGAAGAGATCAGCGCTCACATCAGTGCCATGCAGCGGGCGACCGACGATACCGTTGCCGCGATCCAGGGCGTCGGCACGACGATCGGGCAGATCAGCGACATTGCCAAGACGATTGCCGTTGCTGTCGAGCAGCAAGGACAGGCGACCCAGGAGATCGCGCGTTCGGTCAGTCAGGCCGCCAAGGGGACCAGCGACGTCGCCAGCAACATTAATGCCGTGACACAGACGATCGACGCCGCTGGCGCATCCGCCATTAACATGCATGGCGCGGCGGGCCAGTTGTCGCGCCATGCCGATGCGTTGCGCGACAAGGTGTCCGGTTTCCTTAAGGCCGTGCGCGCCGCATAGCCGACGGCAATCACTGAAGATGGTTGGTCTCTTCCTGACCAGGGACGTCTATGCCAAACTTCCCCGCTGTGGCGGCTAAAGCGTCGGCCGACCAAGAGCATCGATGCGCGAATGAGCCTTAAGCTGTGACCACGCTGCGAGAGATTGAAGACGCCGATTTCGAGGCGATGGCCGACGCGTTGATTGAAATGCAGGCCTACTATCGCGTTCTTTGTCCGCCGCGCGATGAGATCGTCGCGGGATTGTACTCGAGGCCTGCGGGATCACGTATCCTGCTGGCCTATGAGCGCGACAAGCTCGCCGGCTTTGCCTGCTTCAGCGCCATTTATCCTGGGCCCGGTCTGACCTCGGGTTTCTTTCTGAAGGAGCTCTATGTTCGCGACGCCTGGCGCGGAAGCGGCCTGGGCAGAAAGCTGATGTCACGCCTGGCCGTCATCGCACGGCAGGACGGGCACGGTCGCATCGATTGGACGGTCGATGCTGACGATCTGAGGCTTCAGCGCTTCTACGAGATGCTTGGTGGGCAGGCGCTCCCGG
>Ga0209148_1000374_pt1 | contig 54657 bp, 49 predicted proteins | sample AraplaCol_mMF_r2_2_FD_184288 | JGI IMG/M metagenome (GOLD analysis project Ga0209148, IMG submission 184288) | Arabidopsis root microbial communities from North Carolina, USA - plate scrape CL_Col_mMF_r2 (SPAdes) (version 2) | ecosystem: Host-associated > Plants > Roots > Endosphere | place...
CGGCGGCAACATGCGCTCGAGGCCAGACGCGCGATCTGACACGCAGTGTTGCAGCGCAACCCCAGCGGTCCCTGACGCCGGGATGACAACCGGGGCCCCGCGATGGCGCGACTGTCCCGGATGATCATGCGAACGCGCAATGCACGTGCGCGTTGAGAAGATTTTCTGCACCCGCGATGTCGCCTATGCTATCTAAAAATCGCTGCTTCGGAGTAATCCCCGCCCCATGAAATCCCAGCGGCCCATAACCTCGGACGACGAGCACCGGGTGCTCCAGTTCAGGCCGCGCACGACGCCCTCCCCGGCGATCCATCGGGGCAGCGGTGTCGTCCAGAAGCTGCATGCAGCGGCGCCCGAACCGCTCGACCTGTCGCGTTATGAACAGCCCCGCGCCGAGCCGGACGATTTCCGGCATCGCATGCTCGCCAATATCGCCGCGCTCGCCTTCACCATCGCCCTGACTGCGATCGGGATCTGGCTCGCGGTCAGCATCGCCGATTTGCGCCGCACCCAGGATTGCGTGCTGATGGGCCGGCGCGACTGCGTCAAGATCACGACGCCGCACATCTAGGCCAAGCCTGTCTGGCAACGCCTGTCTGGCAACGCCTGTCTGGACAGGCTTGGCCTCGAACGCCTGCTGGCGGCTGGTTCAGCCCCCGGCCGGCATCCCCAGCCCTGTCCCCACCCCTGTCCGGCTCCATTGAACTCAGGGCGGCGCTCCGATATACGGGCGTTCGACCCATCCAGAGGGGGGTTTGAGGGCGTCATCAGGGGCGCGACGCCCACCCACCGTTCCACCCCTGGATATCTGACAAATACCCGCAATATATCAAAGGCTTAGTGATGTCCTCCACATTCGATCAGGTCGCTACGATCATCGCTGAAACCTGCGACATCCCGCGCGACACGATCACACCGGATAGCCATGCCATCGACGATCTCGGCATCGACAGCCTCGATTTCCTGGACATCGCGTTCGCGATCGACAAGCAGTTCGGTATCAAGCTGCCGCTGGAAAAATGGACCCAGGAAGTCAATGACGGCAAGGCGACCACCGAGCAGTATTTCGTGCTGAAGAACCTGTGCGCGCGCATCGACGAACTGGTTGCCGCCAAGGGCGCGAGCGCCTGATCGGGCGGTCATGCAACTCGAATACTTCCACATGATCGATCGCATCGTCGACCTCAAGGTCGACGAGAAGACGATCGTCGTCGAGGCCCAGGTCCCCAAGGAAAGCACCATCTTCGAGGGGCACTTCCCGGGCTATCCCCTGATGCCCGGCGTGCTGCTGATCGAATCGATGGCGCAGGCCTCGGGCTTTCTCCTGCTGGGCGTGCTCAAGTTCGAGCGCATGCCGATTCTCGCCGCCGTGAAGGAAGCCAAGGTGCGCGGCTCGGTGTTTCCGGGCGACCTCATGACGCTCGAGGCAAGCGTCGCCCATGAGGGCTCGGGCTATGCGATGACCGAGGCGAAGATCCGGGTTGGCGGCAAGCTGCGCGCGAATTCGACGCTCACCTTCACGCTGATCCCGTTCCCCAATGCGGACATGCGTGGATACATGGACGCTGTCGCCACCCGCGTCGGCTTTCCGCAACAGGCCGTTTCGCCATGACTGATACCGCTTCGAAGCCCGGCCAGACGGAAGTCTGGATCACCGGCATTGGTCTTGCCACCTCGCTCGGCGAAGGGCTCGATGCCAACTGGGCCGCGCTGCAGGAAAAGCGCATCAATGTCGACGAGAAGGGCTTTGCACCCTTCATCGTGCACCCGCTGCTGCCTGTGTCCTTCGACAGCCAGATCCCAAAGAAGGGTGACCAGCGCCAGATGGAAGCCTGGCAGCGCATCGGCGTCTATGCCGCGGGCCTCGCGCTCGACTCGGCCGGCATCAAGGGCAACAAGGACATCCTGTCGAAGATCGACATGGTGGTGGCCGCCGGCGGCGGCGAACGCGATCTCAATGTCGACACCGGCGTGCTGAACGCCGAAGCCAAGGGCGCGAATGCGCCGGGCTTCCTCAACGAGCGGCTGATGAGCGACCTCCGGCCGACGTTGTTTCTGGCCCAGCTCTCCAATCTGCTCGCCGGCAACATCGCCATCGTCAACGGCCTCGGCGGCACCTCGCGCACCTTCATGGGCGAAGAGGTCGCGGGCGCCGATGCGCTGCGCATCGCGCTGTCGCGCATCGCCTCAGGCGAGAGCGACATCGCGCTGGTCGGCGGCTCGCATAATGGCGAGCGCAAGGACCTCCTGGTCCTCTACGAATTCGGCGACTTCAACCTGAAGAACAAGTTCGCCCCCGTGTGGGCGCGCAAGGACCACGCCGGCTTCGCGCTCGGCTCGGCCGGCGCCTTCCTGGTGCTGGAATCGAAGGCGCATGCGGAAGCGCGCGGCGCCAAGCCGTACGCGAAGCTGTCGAGCGTCGTGACCGATCTGGCCCGCCGCAAGCAGTCCGGCGACATGGAAGCGACGCTGGAGAAGCTCTGGGACAAGCTGCCCAGGCGCGAGGGCAAGGGCGCGGTCATCTCGGGCGCATCGGGCGCTGAGCCGGCGACCTCAGAGGAACGCGACTTCCTGAAGAAGCACGCCGACTTCCCGGTGCGCGCGACCGGTACGATGTTCGGGCACACCATGGAGACGCAGTTCCCGCTCGGGATTGCGCTCGCCGCGCTCTCGATCTCGCGTGGCGCGCTGTTCCCACCGAACGATTCGACCGGGACCGAGATTGAAATGCAGGGGGCGCCCACCCAGATTGTCGTGGTGGGGGCCGGACACTGGCGCGGCGAAGGCATGGCGCTGGTCGAGGCGGTTGACTAGCACGAGCGGGGGATCGACATGACTGCACCACGCGACAAACTCGGGCGTCCCGTTGTCGTCGTCACCGGCATGGGCATCACGACCTCGCTCGGTGCCGGCAAGGCCGACAATTGGTCGAAGCTCGTTGCCGGCGAATCCGGCATTCGCACCATCACGCGCTTTCCGATCGACGGCCTGAAGACCACGATGGCCGGCACGGTCGATTTCGTCAGCGTCGATCCGTTCTCCTCGACCGGCCTGTCCGAGCGGATGGCTGAGCTCGTCACCCAGGAAGCCCTCGAGCAGGCCGGCATCGGCGCCAGAGGCGATTTCCCGGGTCCCCTCTTCCTCGCAGTCGCGCCTGTCGAAGTGGAATGGCCGCAGCGCCGCGAGCTCGGCCGCGCCGTCGGCTCGCCCGACTTCACCTACGACGATTTGCTGCGCATCTCCGGCGGCGGCAAGTACAGCGCCTATCATCACCGCTTCATGTTCGGCTCGGTCGCCGCCCACCTCGCCGAGACCTTCGGCACCAAGGGCTCGCCGATCTCGCTGTCGACGGCCTGCGCGTCCGGCGCGACCTCGATCCAGCTCGGCGTCGAAGCGATCCGCCGCGGCGAGACCGACGCGGCGCTGTGCGTCGCCACCGACGGCACCGTGAATCCTGAGGCGCTGGTGCGCTTCTCGCTGCTCTCGGCGCTGTCGACCCAGAACGATCCGCCGCAGGCGGCCTCGCGTCCCTTCTCCAAGAACCGCGACGGTTTTGTCATGGCCGAAGGCGCCGGCGCCCTCGTGCTGGAAAGCTACGAAGCAGCTGTCGCGCGTGGAGCAAAAATTCTCGGCGTGATCGCCGGCTGCGGCGAGCTCACCGACTCCTTCCATCGCACCCGCTCCTCGCCCGACGGCAAGCCGATCATCGGCTGCATGAACAAGACGCTGGCCGATGCCGGCATGACGCCTGACCAGATCGACCACATCAACGCGCACGGCACCGCGACGCCCGAGAACGACAAGATGGAGTTCAACACGACCTCGGCCGTGTTCGGCGATCTCGCGCAGAAGATCCCGGTGACCTCCAACAAGTCGATGGTCGGCCACACCATCTCGGCCGCAGGCGCGGTAGAAGCGATCTTCTCGCTGCTCACGCTCGAGCATCAGCGCATTCCGCCGACGATCAACTACGAGACGCCGGATCCGACGATCCTGTTCAACGTGGTCGGCAACAAGGCGCGCGACGCCCGCGTCACCGCCGTAATGTCGAACTCGTTCGGCTTCGGCGGCCAGAACGCCTCGCTGATCCTGACCCGCGAACCGGCGTAAGCCGGCGTGCCTCTCTATCATCCATGAACCGCCTGCTTCTTCGCACCAAGGCGCGCCTGCGCGACGCCCTCAAGCCGTTGGGCGATGCGGCGGTCGGCGGTCTGACGATCGCGCTGTTGCGCACGACACGCTATTTCGATCCGGACAAGACCGCGAACTTCTTCGGTCGCGCCGCACACTTCATTGGGCGCCGTTTGCGCGAGGACCGCATCGGCCGCGAAAACCTGAAGGCGGCGTTTCCCGAAAAGTCGCCGGAGGAGATCGAACAAATTCTCACCGGCGTCTGGCACAATCTCGGCCGCATCGGCGCTGAGTTCGCCCATCTGGATCACATCTGGGACTACGATGTCGATCATCCGGACAAACCGAGCCGGATCGAGTTTGGCCCACGCACGAAACAATTGTTCGACAGCCTGCGCGACGACGGAAAGCCGGCGATCTTCTTTGCCAGCCACACGGGAAACTGGGAAATTCCGGCGCTCGGTGCTGTAGCCCACGGACTCGACTGTGCGATCCTGTTCCGCAGGCCGAACAGCGAGGCGGCCGATCGCGCCATCGAAAAGACGCGCGCGGTGAAGATGGGCACGCTGGTCGCAGCCGGCCGCGATGCGCCGCTCCGGCTCGGCCAGGCCCTGCAAAACGGCCAGCACGTCGCCATGCTGGTCGATCAGTGGTTCACCAACGGTGTCGACGTCACCTTCTTCGGCCGCAAGACCAAGGCCAATCCGACTCTTGCGCGCCTCGTGCGCCAGGTCGAATGCCCGATCCACGGCGTCCGCATCATCCGCCTGCCCAACCATCGCTTCCGCGCCGAAGTGACCGAAGAGGTCAAGCCGGTGCGCGATGCCGATGGCAATATCGACATTCAGGGCACGATGCAGGCTGTGACGTCGGTGATCGAAGGCTGGGTTCGCGAGTATCCGGACCAGTGGCTCTGGCTGCACAGGCGGTGGCGGTAGTTATTCCGTCACTGGTCCCGTCATCCCCACGCAACGGCGAAGCCGTGTCGCTGCAACGCGCTTCACTTCTCCGGCAATCCCGCATCCACCTCGGCCTGCACGACGCGCTCCCACGCCGCGACACAGATCGGGCTTGCGTTCTTCATCGGCGGCCAGACGCTCTGACGGTTCGTGCCGGGCCGCAAGCGCAGTCCCTCGGCGATCGCCGCCTTCGCCTCCTCGTACCGGCCTGTTCGCTGATAGGCGGCGGCGAGCAGGAAGTGCGAGCGGCCCGTTCCCGGCGTGATGGCGATCGAGCGCTGCAGCCACGGCAGCGCTTCCTCATAGCGGCCCATCAAGGCATATGCCGTGCCGGCGCCGAGCAGCCAGGTCCAGCGCGAGGCCGGCGGCGTGTCGTAGCGATCGGCCTGCTGGAAGGTCGTGAGCGCATCGTCGAAGCGGCCGAGATAGATCTGGCCCAAGCCGATCAGATAAATCGCAGCCCCGTTCCAGGGATCGAAGCTCAGCGCCTTGGCGCAGGTGACGAGACTTTCGACGAAATGGTTGGTCGCGCTGAGGAAGCGGCAAGAGGCCTCCAGCACCGCGATCGAGTTCGGCCTCGTCCGCAACGCCTGCTCCAGCGTCGCATTGGCCTTGGCCTCGACCATGGGCGCCTCCTCCGGGCTGAACCAGACCATCTGGATGCCGCGCATCTGCAGCGAAGCGAGCGCGACCGCGATGTCAAGATTGTCTGGGTCGTCGCTGAGCGCCTTCTGCAGCATGGCCTGCGCCGCGCCAAAGCGCTCGCGCGTGGTCTGGTTGATCGAGGCAAGCGCCTGCTCGACCGCCACCTTGTCGCCACCCGCGGACGTCATGCGGCGCGCCGATGACGATGCGCTCGGCTCCAGGATTTCATTGAGGCGGCGCGCCAGCACATGGCCGACGCCGGCGGCGAGCCGCGCCTGCGCAAGCTGCGCGTCCAGCGCCTCCACGTTGATCGACGCCGTGGCGACCGATTGAACCTCGCCGCTCGCAGTCTTGATGATGCGCGCGCGCAGCGTCCAGGATTGATCGGCGAGCTGCAACTCGCCGCGCAGCTCGTAGTCGGATGCGCCGGGTGTCGCGGCCGGGCTTCCGCTGCCCGCCACCGTCGCCATCAGCGGCGCCACCACGCTGATGTTCTGGATCCTGGCAAAACCGTCGGTCAGACGGCCGGTGACCTCCGCCGCCATCGCCACGCCGCGGGAATCGTTGCTGGCATCAACGATCGGCATCACGGCAATGCGCGGCGGCGTTCGCTTGAACAGCAGGTCCGGCTTCAGCACGGGCGCAGCCACCGCGAGCCCCATCACGATCACGCCGAGCCCCGCCACAGCGGCGGCGGCGGCACGACGGCTCAAACCGAACATGGCGCGTTTCCGAGCCACAGGCCGCGCCGTAACCACGGCCTCCGGCTTAGGCTGACTCTCGTCGGTCGCAGCCGGCGGCGGCGCTTCGGCCTGCGCCGTGACATCAGGCGTATCCACGACCTCCGCGGCCAGCAGATAGCCGCCGCCGGAGGCGAGCTTGATCAGCTGCCGCCGCTCGTCACCGAGCGCGGTGCGGAGCTCGCGGATGCACTGGAACAGGCTGTCCTCGCCGACATGGACGTTCGGCCAGACCGCCTCCATCAGCTCCTGCTTGCTCAGCACCCGGCTGCCGCTGGTTGCGAACAACCGCAGCATCTCGAAAGTCTTGGGCCGGAGCTTGATTGCAACGCCATCGGCCGAACGCAGCTCCGCGCGCTGCTGGTCCAGCTCGAAGCCGGCGAAACGAAGCAATTGAACCCCCGAAGCGTCTCTCAGGCCGGCTCATATAGGGCAACTGTGTCCAAAAAGCCCGAAAATTTGTCCTGAAGCAGAAATATCAGAAATCTTCAGAAAGCTCCCACCCCCTTATCAGGACACCACCCCAAGGCCGATGCGATGAATCGACCCGTGGACTCGCAGGTCGTGTGCTGGGGGACGTGGTGCGGACGGGGAAAGATTGTTTCAAGGCGGGCAGCCGCCTGCGGGCCGCGCTGCTGACGTCATCGGCGCTGGCCCTGGCCTGGGCGCTGCCGGCTTCGCCATCGCGCGCCGCGTCGAACGGCACCTGGCTCACCTCCCCCGCCAGCAACGATTACAGCAACGGCGCCAATTGGAACGGCGGCTTCGTGCCGGTGGGCACGGCCTCCTTCGGCACCTCTGCGACCACCAGCCTGACGATTTCAAGCGTCAGCGTCGGCGGCTGGACCCTCAACGCCGGCGCCTCGAACTACACGTTTTTCGTCAGCAACACGCTGAACTTCACGGGTGCCGGCATCAGCGTCAACGGCGGCAGCGCCACCATCAACAACAACAGTAGTTTAGTCTTCTTTAGTTCAAGCACCGCCGGCAACGCCACCATCAACAACAATAACGACCTCCAGTTCGTGGACAACAGCACAGCCGGCAGCGCCACCATCAACAACAGCAACATTGGCAACATACTAACCTTCTTCAATTCAAGCTCGGCCGGCAGCGCCACCATCACCAACAATTACATCGTCCGGTTCCGGGACAACAGCACGGCCGGCAATGCAGCCATCATCAACAATGGCGGCTCGGTCGATTTCTCCCTCACCACAGGATTGAACGGCGACAACAAGATCAGCGCCGGCTCGATCGCGGGCGCCGGCTCTTATAACCTCGGCGCCAATGAGCTGACGGTCGGCTCCAACAATGCCTCGACCGAGGTCAGCGGCGCCATCTGGGGCGCCGGCGGCTCGCTGGTCAAGACCGGCACCGGCACGCTGACCCTGTCGGGCGCCAATAGCTATACCGGCGGCACCAAGATCAACGGCGGCACGTTACAGCTCGGCAGTGCCGGCGGCGTCGGCTCCATTGTGGGGACCGTAAACGTTGGCAGCTCGGGCGCATTCAATGTCTTCAACGCCGACACCAGCGGCATCACCACCATCACCAACGGCGGTCTTCTGAACTTCAGGAACACCAGCACTGCCGGCAGCGCCGCCATGACCAACAACGGCAGCGGGATTGTCGTTTTCTACGGCAATTCCTCGGCCGGCACCGCAACCATCACCAACAACGCCAACATGTATTTCTACAACAGCAGCACGGCCGGCAACGCTGCTATCACCAACAACAATTGGCTGTCTTTCAACGAAACCAGCACGGCAGACCACGCCACGCTCACCAACAATCGCTGGCTGTATTTCTACAACAACAGCACCGCTGGCAGCGCGACCATCAGCACCTCCAATCTCGTGGTTTTCCGCGACAACTCCACGGCCGGCAACGCCTCCATCACCAACAGCGGTACGATCAATTTCGTCGTCAGCAGCACGGCGGGCAGCGCCGCCATCACCAACAATGCCGGCGGAACGACCTCCTTCAAGGACAATTCGACCGCCGGCAATGCGCAGCTGATCAACAACGACCCGGGCGCCGTCTTCGATTTCTCCGGCAGCACCGGCCCGAACGGCGACCACAAGCTCAGCGCCGGCTCGATTGCCGGCAATGGCACGTTCTATCTCGGCGCCAACGAACTGACGGTCGGCAGCAACAATCTGTCGACCACCGTCAGCGGTGTGATTGCCGATGGCGGCACGAGCGGCGGTACCGGCGGTTCGCTGGTGAAATCAGGCACCGGCACGCTGACGCTGTCAGGCGCCAACACCTATACCGGCGGCACCACCTTCGCCGGCGGAACGGTCAGCGTCTCCGCGGACGCCAATCTCGGCGATGCGGCGGGCAGCCTGACCTTCAAGGGCGGCACCTTGCAGGTCACCGGCACGACATTCAACACCACGACGCGCACCATCAACTTGGGTGCCGGCGGCGGCACGCTCGATATTGCTGACGCAACCAACAATTTCATCATCAGCCAGAATCTCAGCGGCGGCGCGCTGACGAAGTCCGGCGCCGGCGCGCTGAGCTTGGCGGGCGCAGCCAATCTTTCGGCCGTGACGATTGCCACCGGCGGGTTGGCGTTCATCGGCAACGCCACCGCCGGCAGCACCACGATCATCAACAACGCCTACTTGAAATTCGGCGATACCAGCACAGCCGGCGGCGCGACCATCAGCAACAACTCTTCATTGACAGTCGCCGACAGCGCCACGGCCGGCGGCGCCACCATCAACAACAACGGTGTGTTGGGGTTCACCAACGCCGCCACGGCCGGCAATGCGATCATCAGCAACAGCGGCAACGTGTTTTTCAGCGGCGCCTCGACGCCCGGCAACGCGCAGCTCATCAACACCACGTCCGGCGCCGTCTTCCAGTTCATCACCTCCGGCCCGGCCAGCGACGGCAAGATCAGCGCCGGCTCGATCGCCGGCAGCGGCCGCTTCGACCTCAACGGCGAAGAGCTGACGGTCGGCGGCAACAATCTCTCGACCAGCGTCTCCGGCGTCCTCACCGGAGACGCACACAACACCGGAACATCGCTGGTCAAGGTCGGCACCGGCACGCTGACGCTGGCAGGCATCAACACCTACACCGGCGCGACGATCGTGAACGGCGGCACGCTGGCGGTGAACGGCTCGATTGCGTCCTCCAGCAGCCTCACCGTGAACAGCGGCGGCACGCTCAGTGGCACCGGCACCGTCGGCAACACGACGATCGCGAGCGGCGGCACGCTGGCGCCGGGCAACTCCATCGGCACCCTCAGCGTCAGCGGCAATCTCGCGTTCACCGCCGGCAGCTTCTACAAGGTCGAGGTCTCCACCACCGCCGCCGACCGGACCAATGTCTCGGGCACCGCGACGCTCACCGGCGCCACCGTTCAGGCGGTGGCGATCCCCGGCAGCTTCCGCAGCCAGACCTACACCATCCTCAATGCGACCGGCGGCCTCGGCGGAACGAAGTTCGCCGGGCTGAGCGTGAGCGGCAGCTTCAGCCCCACGCGCAATCCGCACCTCACCTACGACGTCAACAACGTCTATCTCGTGCTCGATCCCGGCACGATCTCGCTGCCGGCGGGCACCGGCGCGAACCAGAGCAACGTGGCCGGTGCCATCAACGGCGCCGTCGCTGGCGGCGGCTCGCCGCCGGCCGGCTTCGATGCGCTGCTCAACATGGGCCAGCCGCAGCTCAACGGCGCGCTCGGCCAGGTCTCGGGACAGCCCGGCGCCGCCGGCACGCAGGCCTCGTTCAACGCCATGCAGCAATTCGTCGGCATGCTCGACCCACTGGGCGGCGGCGCGGATGGCGAACGCGACGGGACCGCCGGCGACGGCGGAGCAATGGGCTATGCCTCCACCGGCAATGCCGACGCCAAGACGCGCGAAGCCTACGCCGCGGTGACGCCGCGCGATGTCGGCGGCGATGTCATCGACCGCCGCTGGGGCGTGTGGGCCTCCGGCTATGGCGGCGGCAGCACGTTGACCGGCAACGCCGCGGCAGGTTCGAGCACCACCACCAGCCACATCTACGGCACCGTGGTCGGCGCCGACTATCGCATCACGCCAAACACGCTGGTCGGCTTCGCGCTCGGCGGCGCCGGCTACAATTTTGCGCTGTCGGACAACCTCGGCGGCGGCCGCGCCGATCTGTTCCAGGCCGGTTTCTATGCCCGCCACACATTCGGGCCGGCCTACCTCTCCGCTGCGCTCGCCTATGGCTGGCAGGACGTCACCACAGATCGCGCCGTGACGGTGTCGGGCACCGACAAGCTCACCGCCAACTTCAAGGCCAGCACCGTCTCGGGCCGCCTGGAAGCCGGCTGGCGCTTCGCACCTGTTCCCGCCTCCAGCTTCGGCGTGACGCCCTACGCGGCGGTGCAGGCGACCACCTTCCACCTCCCCGGCTACGGCGAGAGCGCGATCGTCGGCAGTAACCAGTTCGCGCTGTCCTACGCGGCGCAGGACACGACGAATGTCCGCACCGAGCTCGGCGCCCGCACCGACCAGCGCTTCCTCGTCAGCGACGGCGTGCTCACGCTGCGCGGCCGGCTCGCCTGGGCGCACGACACCAATACCAACCGCCTCGTCAGCGCCGCCTTCCAGACGCTCCCCGGCGCCGCCTTCACGGTCAACGGCGCACAACCGGCGGCGGACTCCGCGCTGGTCGGTGGCCGCGCCGAGATGAAATGGCGGAATGGTTTCTCGCTTGCAGGCACGGTCGAGGGCGAGTTCTCCCGCAGCACGCAGACGTACACGGGCAAGGGCACGGTGCGGTATGAGTGGTAGGCGTCTGATCGATCTTGCCGCGCTTGTTTTGATGGCTGGTTTGCTGGCCACTCCGGCACGTGCACAAAGCGGTGGCGCCGGCGGTGACGGCGACTATGCGCCGACAGGACAAACCGGCGGCGCCGGCGGCATTGCGGGCGTCAATGGCGGGGTCGGCGGCGACGGTGGCGCGCCGAACCGGTCGTGTGTCTGCACTGGCGGCGGCGGCGGTGGCGGCGCTGTGGGGGCAGCGGGCGGAGCCGGTGGCCCCGGCGGCTCCAATTCGCTTCCCCCCGGCGGCACCGGTGGGGGCGTCGGACAGGATGGGACTGATGGAACGGGTTTGAACTATACGGCCAGTGGAGGCGGCGGTGGCGGCGGCGCCGCCATCGGGCTGAGCGGCGCGAGCTTGAACAATTCCGCGACGCTGATGGGTGGAAATGGCGGCAAGGGCGGAAACGGCGGGGTCAGCGCCGGCGTCGCGGGCGGCGGCGGTGGTGGCGGTGCGGGCAGCAGCGCATTCACCGTCACAGGCACCGGGATCGTGTCGAACAGCGGCGCCATCACCGGCGGCGCGGGCGGCGCCGGTGGCGCCGGCGCTATCGCCGGCAACGGCGGTGACGGCGGCAACGGGATCGTCGTGACGGCGACGGGCGTGACCGTCAACAATTCAGGAGCGATTTCCGGCGGCGCCGGCGGTGCCGGCGGTGCGCACATCTCCGACCCCTATACACTCGCACAGGCCGGCGCGGCAGGCATTGGAGGAGCCGGCATCATCGGCGCCGACCTGACCATCATCAACAGCGGCACGATTGCCGGCGGAGCTGGATACGGTGCCGGGGGCAACGCCATCAGCTTCACGGGCGGCGCCAACACGCTGACGTCGGTTGGCGGCACGCTGAGCGGCAATCTCGGCCTTGCCAATGGCGTTGGTACCAGCCTGACCTTCGCGCAGACCAGTGCGGACAGCGCTTCGGGCAACGTGACGGTCGGCGGCATCACCGGCCTCACCGGGGGCGCCACCGACGCCTCGGTCGCCATCAGGCTCGACGGTGGACGCTCGCTCACGATCACCGGCGCCAGCACCTATAGCGGCGGCACCTCGGTGAGCGACGGATCGACGCTCGTCATTGGCAACGGCAACGCGTTCGGCAGCGGCACGCTGACACTGGGGACGACGCTTGCCGGGGTGACAAGGCTGACATTGAACGGCGACGGCCTCACCCTCGCCAACAACATCATCATCAACAGCGATCCCATCGTCACCGTTGCGGCCGGCAACACCAACACGATGTCCGGGCCGATCAGCGGTGCCGGCGATATCGTGCTCAACGGCGGCGGCACGCTGGTCCTGTCGGGCGCCAACACCTACACCGGCGGCACCACGATCTGCGGGACAGCCTGCGGTTCGGCCGGCGGCAGCAGCGTGTTGAGGGTCGGGATCGATACGGTCGGCACACCGGGCGCGATCGTCTCGTCGGCGATCGGCACGGGCACGCTGACCTTCAACGGTGGCACGCTGCAGGCCGGCGGCAACTACACCATCGCCAATACGGCGCAGATCCACACGACCGGAGCTACGATCGATTCCAACGGATACACCTTCACCTATTCCGGCACCATCGCCGACGCTGCAGGTCAAGCGGGCAGCCTGCTCCTGAAAAACACCAACGGCACCGTGATCCTGTCTGGCGCCAACACCTATTCCGGTGGCACCACGGTTGCCGGCGGCACGGTGCGTGCGATGAACAACAGCGCGCTCGGCACCGGCATTGTCACCTTGCAAAACGCCCGACTGCAAGCCAGCGGCACAAGCGACCTGACCCTCACCAACAACTTCAAGATCGATCAATCGACCAACGGCAGCATCTTCGACGCCAATGGCAAGACGCTGACGATCGCCGGCAATATTACCGACGGCAGCGGCTCCGGCCAGCTGGCGACGTCAGACAGTTCGTACGGCCTCGGCAAGGTCGTGTTGCTCGGTACCAATACCTACACCGGCGGCACCACGATCGGCTCCCTACTGGTGCTTGGCGATGCCACCCACACCGCGTCCATCATCGGTAACGTCGTCAACAACGGCCAATTCAACATCCGGAACGGCGACACCTCGGGGATAACGAATCTAGCCAATAACAACATCACGACGTTCTCGGGAACGACGACTGCGGCTGCGATGACGATCACCAACAATCACGCCAACGTCTACTTTCTCGGCGCGAGCAGCGCCGGCAACGCTACGATCAACAACAATGCCATGACCGGGCCGGGCTACTACATCCCCGCCAACCTGCAATTCGGCACGTCGGGCGGCGCCGATACCAGCACCGCCGGTCATGCGACGATCAACAACAACGGCATCGTTTACTTTTACGCGGCGACCAATGCCGGGACCGCAACCATCATCAACCAAGGCCAGATAAACTTTCTGGATCAATCGTCGGCGGGCGGAGCGACGATTACGAACCGCAATGGTGGCGCGACCTCTTTCGGCGGGTCTGGCGCCAACGAAAACGTGACGGCCGGCAATGCCGTCATCACCAATAACGATCGCAGTGCTACCTATTTTCTGGGGACTGCGACCGCTGGCAGCGCCGTGATCACCACCAATTCCGGCGGCGTGACTGCATTATACGATAATTCAACCGGCGGCGGCGCGCAATTCATCACCAACGGCACCGGCTACGTCGACTTCTCCGGCAGTCGCGGCACCAACGGCGACGGCCGCATCACGGCCGGCTCGATCGCCGGCTCGGGTTTCTACTCCATCGGAGGCGGCAACACGCTCGTGGTCGGCAGCAACAACCTTTCGACGACGGTCAGCGGCGTGATCTCCGATTTCAATACCGCCCCATGGTGCAGTTGCGGCACGACCGGTCCGGGCAATCTGGAGAAGGTCGGCACCGGCACGCTGGCCCTCTCGGGCATCAACACCTACACCGGCACCACCGTCGTCAACGGCGGCATGCTGCAAGTCGACGGCTCGATCGCATCCTCGAGCCTGACCACCGTGAATACGGGCGGCGCCCTCTCCGGCGCCGGCACCGTCGGCAATACCGTGATCGCCAGCGGCGGCATCCTGCTGGCCGGCAACGGCACGCCGGGCTCGTCCTTGACCGTCGCAGGCAACCTCGCCTTCCAGTCGGGCGCGCTGTATCTGGTGTCGGTCAATGCGAGCGCGGCCTCATCGGTCAGCGTCACCGGCACGGCCACACTCGGCGGCGGGATCGGCGTGAGCATCGCCGCCGGCAGCACCGTTGCGAAGCAATACACGCTGGTCTCGGCGGCCGGCGGCCGCAGCGGAACGTTCACCAGCTTCGCGGTGACAGGCGTGCCGGCCGGCCTCGCTGCGAGCCTCGGCTACGATGCCGGTCACGCCTACCTGAATTTCGCGCTCGACTACGGCACCCGGACCGACCTCAACACCAACCAGAGGACGGTCGCGGCCGCGCTGCAGAACTTCTTCGACGCCAATGGCGGCATCAATGCCGCCTTTGTCGGGCGCTCCGCAAACGGCCTGACCCAGCTTTCGGGCGCGAGCGCGACCGGATCGCAGCAGACCACGTTCGGCGCCATGAGCCAGTTCATGGGATTGCTGACTGATCCGTTCGTCACCGGCCGCGACAGTGGCGCGGGCGGTGGCGCTGCCGCCGTACCGTTCGCCGCGTCGTTCGCCGATCAGGCGCGCAGCGGCGATGCACGCGACGCCTTCGCCAGCATTTCGCGCAAGGCGCCGCACGCGGAGTCCGCCTTCGACCAGCGCTGGAACGTCTGGGCGGCGGGCTTCGGCGGCTCGCAGACCACCAGCGGCAACACGGTGGCCGGCTCGGCCAATACGACGAGCAGCCTCTACGGTACCGCTGTCGGCGCGGACTATCGCTTCTCGCCGGACACCATTGCCGGCTTCGCGCTCGCCGGCGGCGGCACCAGCTTCAGCGTCAGCGGCCTCGGCTGGGGCCGCTCGGATCTGCTCCAGGCCGGCGCCTTCCTGCGCCATACCATCGGCCCGGCCTATCTCACCGCGGCGCTCGCCTACGGCTGGCAGTACGTCACCACCGATCGCATCGTGACGCTCGCCGGCGTCGACCGCCTGCGCGCCGAGTTCAACGCCAATGCCTGGAGTGGTCGCGTCGAAGGCGGCTATCGCTTTGTCGCTCCGTGGACCGGCGGCCTCGGCCTCACGCCCTATGCCGCGGGTCAGTTCACCACGTTCAACCTGCCGGCCTACGCGGAAACGGTCGTCTCCGGGAACAACACTTTCGCGCTCGCCTACACCACCAGCAGCGTCACCGACGCGCGCAGCGAGCTCGGTCTGCGCACCGACAAATCCTTCGCGATGGCGGACGGTATCCTCACCCTGCGTGGTCGCGCCGCCTGGGCCCACGACTTCAATCCGGACCGCAACGTCGCCGCGACGTTCCAGGCCCTCCCCGGTGCGAGCTTCGTCGTCAACGGCGCGCGACCGTCAGCCGACTCCGCGCTCACCACGGCCTCCGCAGAGATGAAATGGCTCAACGGCTGGTCGGCGGCAGCGAGCTTCGAGGGCGAGTTCTCCAGCGTGACGCGCTCATACGCCGGCAAGGGCACAATGCGTTATGAGTGGTAGGCGGCCATTGCTCGCAGCCTTTTTGCCCCAATGAATGTTCGATACTCGGCCAGTCGAAGGAACTCGGCGAGCGGCCAGATCACCGGTTCAGACTGCTTCTTGCTGAGGTGAATCGCGAGATCTTCACCGAGGTAAAGTGCAATGTGCGCTCCCCATGGATTTGGCGTCCGATTGAAAAGCAGGAGGTCGAGCGGCCTCAGTTCGCCCAACACCACATCGGTTTCGGTTCTATCCTCCCACAAATTGCTGGATCGGAACGGAGATATCTCAAACCCGAAATGCTTGAGCAGCGCGTACGCGAAATTCTGACAGTTGGGGCTCACAGAAAGGCCAGGTAGCGCCGACGTGTCGGGATCGTGATTTGGATCGTACCTGATTTGCCAGAAGCGCTCGGGGATCGCGTCTGCCGGGATGCCCTTCATTTTCAATTGATCCGGAGTGCGTAATAGCGTGAGTGAGCCTCGCCGCCGGGCTCCCATGAGGCCGCAGGCCGAAAGCCCATCCTTTCGTAGAGCCGGTGCGAGGCCGTCAGCCTGTTGTTGCTGGACAAGCGTATGAGATCGTATCCCGCATCCCCGGCAAAGCTGATCAATCTATCGGCGATCGTGCCGGCGATCCCACGGCCCCGATAGCCTGGCGCGACGAACATGCGCACCATTTCGCACTCCCGGTCGTCGAAACGCTTGATTGCGCCGGTGCCGATGATTGCGTCTCCAGCCATCGCGCACAAGAAGAGAGCCCGATCGGCGTAGACGGTGTCCGCGTTGTCGACATCAGACAGACGCGAATAGATGAAGTCGCGGACGAAGGAGTCCGGGTGATCGTGAAAATGCTCACGCCAGACGGACTCGATGAGCCGCCGGACCACAGGCGCGTCGCCATGCCGAAACGGCCGAATCGTCCAGTTTGGCTCGATGTGTGTTGGCATCGCCATGCGCATCATCGTCGTGCTTGGTTCGGGAAGGCGGCAGCATAGCGTTCTGCTCCTGTTTTGCCCGACGTGTCAAATAACGCCAGCGTCGCCGAGGACGGTTCTACTGTGCATGGGGTTGTTTTGCGGAAATGGCATTCGCGGGTCGATCTACCGCCCCGTCTTCACCTTGGTCCAGAGCCGGTTGATGATGCGCTGGGTGGCGGGATCGCGGGCGGTGATGACGAACAGCTTTGCGAGCGTCGCCTCGTCAGGATAGATGTTCTTGTCATCAAGGATCTTTGGATCGACCAGCTTCTGGCTGGCGAGGTTGCCGTTGGCGTAGGACAGGAAGTCCGAGTTCTTGGCGGCAACGTCGGGGCGGTAGAGATAGTTGATCAGCTCGTAGGCTTCCTTGACGTTCTTGGCATCCGCGGGGATCGCGAGATTGTCGAAGAACATCTGTGCGCCCTCCTTCGGGATCGTGTAGCCGATCTCGATGCCACTCTTGGCTTCCGCCGCACGGGCGCGCGCCTGCATGATGTCGCCGGACCAGCCGACCACGAAGCAGATCTCGCCGGTCGCGAGCGCGCTGAGATATTCGGACGAGTGGAACTTGCGCACGGATGGACGGACCTTGGCGACGACGTCGGCGGCCTTCTCCAGATCGGCCTGCTTGGTCGAGTTCGGATCGAGCCCGAGATAGCTCAGCGCCGCCGGAAAGATGTCGTCGGCGGAATCGAGCATGTGCACGCCGCAGTCTTTGAACTTCGCCAAATTCTCCGGCTTGAAGACGATGTCCCAGCTGTCGATCTTGGCGTCGGCGCCCAGGATCTGCTTCACTTTGGCGACGTTGTAGCCGATGCCCGTGGTGCCCCACATGTAGTTCGCGGCGTAGACATTGCCGGGATCGTAGATGCCCAGGCGCTGCGTCACCACGGGCCAGGCATGGCTAAGGTTCGGCAGCTGCGCCTTGTCGAGCTTCTGGAAGATGTTCGCCTTGATCTGGCGCTGCAGGAAATAGGCGGTGGGCACCACCACGTCGTAGCCGGACTTGCCAGCCATCAGCCGCGTCTCCAGCGTCTCGTTGGCATCGAAGGTGTCGTAGACCACCTTGATGCCGGTCTCCTTGGTGAAGGCCTCAAGGACGTCGGGCGCCATGTAGTTCGACCAGTTGTAGAAGTTGACGACCCGCTCCTCGGCGCCTGCCCCCTGCGGGGGCAACGTCAGCGCGGCGGCGATTGCAAAACCAAGGCAAAGCCTGAAGCGGCTGACGTTCGTCATCTCTGTCTACCTCTTGCGTCCGCGTATCGCGTCCGACAGCCGCTCCAGCGCGGTGTCGAGCGTCTGGTCCTTCTTGGCAAAGCAGAAGCGCACCACCGAGGTCACCGGATCCTGCTCGTAGAACGCCGAGACCGGAATCGCGGCGACCTTGTAGTCCTTCACGATCCGCCAGCAGAACTCGGCATCGCTCTCGTTCAGCCCGAGCGGCGACAGGTCGACAGTGAGGAAGTAGGTGCCCTGCGACTTCAGCACGGGGAAGCCGAGGCTCTCGAGGCCCTTGGTCAGCCGGTCCCGGCTCCGGGTCAGATCCTTGCGCATCGACAGGAAGTAGTCGTCGGGCTTGCCGAGGCCGTAGGCCACGGCGGCCTGCAGGTTCGGCGCGGTGGTGAAGGTCAGGAACTGGTGCACCTTGGCCGCGACGCGCAGCAGCTGTGGCGCGGCGCAGACGAAGCCGATCTTCCAGCCCGTCAGCGAGAAGATCTTGCCGGCCGAGCCGACCTTGATGGTGCGCTCGCGCATGCCGGGGATGGTGATCAGCGGGATGTGCTTGTGCTCGTCGAAGGTGACGTGCTCCCAGACCTCGTCGCAGATCGCGATGACGTCGAACTCCTGGCAGTAGCGCGCCAAGAGCTCGAGGTCCTCGCGCGGATAGACCACCGCCGACGGATTCAGGGGATTGTTGAACAGCACCGCCTTGGTCTTTGAATTGAAGACGCTTTTCAGCATGTCCTCGTTCAGTCGCCAGCCCGGCGGCTCGAGCCGGACGAGACGCGGAATGCCGCCGGCCTGGCGGATGATCGGCAGGTAGGAATCATAGACGGGCTGGAAGCAGACCACCTCGTCGCCGGGCTGGACCACCGCCAGGATCGCCGAGGTCAGCGCCTCGGTGCCGCCAGAGGTGACCATCACCTCGCTCATCGGATCGAGATTGAGCCCGTGCCAATGGCCGTAATGGGTCGCGATCGCCTGGCGCAGCTCGGGGATACCCATCATCGACGGATACTGGTTGTAGCCGTTCAGCGACGCATCAGCCGCGGCGCGGCGGATGTCCTCCGGGCCGGGATCGTCGGGAAAGCCCTGGCCCAGATTGATGGCGGCATTGTCGCGCGCGGCCTGCGACATCGCCTCGAAGATGGTGACGGGAAGGTCGGCGAAGATCTTGTTCAGCGAAGAGCTCTTGGTCATCGCGACGTTAGCCACCGACCTTGCTGGGAAGCCCCGCCGCCTTCCAGCCGAGCATGCCGCCGGCCAGATGCTTGTCGTAAGGCAGACCCGCCGCTTGCGCCGCGAGCGAGGCGGTCACCGAGCGCTTGCCGGAACGGCAGGCGAACACGACCTCCTTGCCCTGGGGATCGGGGATCGCCTTGGGATCGAAGGTCGAGAGCGGCACGACCACGCCGTAAGGGTAAGCCTCGGCCTCGACCTCGTTCGGCTCACGGACGTCGACGAGCAGATAGCGGCCTTCCGCGACACCCTTGGAAACCTCCTCGGGGGTCAGATCCTGTACTTGATTTGCCACATCATCCTCCAACGTCGCGGGAGCCCTCGCCGGGGCGATCCCGGCCGGCGGCAACCTCGCCTCTCGGCATGCGAAAATCAAGCGCTACAAAGGCTTGAGCTGCCTTGCGCAAGTTAAAGCTAAATCGCAGCGACTTGAAGTGCGCTCTGAATCCCGGCCCTAGATCGTGACCTGCGTGCCGACCTCGACGACACGCCCCGACGGGATCTGGAAATAGTCGGTGGCATCGTTGGCGGAGCGGCTGAGCGAGATGAACAGCCGGTCCTGCCAGCGCGGCATGCCCGAATGGGCCGCGGGCTTGAGCGCCCTGCGCGACAGGAAGAACGAGGTCGACATGATGTCGAACTGCCAGCCGAGCTTGCGGGCGATCGCCAGGGCCTTCGGCACGTTGGGCGATTCCATGAAGCCGAACTTCAGCGTCACCTTGGAGAAGGTCGGGCTGATCGCCTCCAGCCTCACCCGCTCGGCCAGATCGATGCGCGGGGTCTGCGCGGTCTCGATGGTGAGAATGACATTCTTCTCGTGAAGCACTTTGTAGTGTTTCAGACTATGCATCAGCGCGGTCGGCGCACTCAGGGGATCGCTGGTCAGGAACACAGCCGTTCCGGGGACCCGCTGCGGCGGCCGCTTCTCCAGCATCGCCACGAGGTCGGCGAGCGGGAATTCGAGCTTGCGCGACTTCTCGAACAGCAGCCGGCTGCCGCGCCGCCATGTGTACATCAGGAGGATCATGAGTGAGCCGAGCGCGAGCGGCACCCAGCCCCCCTCGAACACCTTCAGCAGGTTGGCGGCGAGGAACGTCAGGTCGAGGAACAGGAACGGCGCGATCAGGGCCGCAGCCCACAGCGGCGACCACTTCCAGGCCTTCCAGACCACGACAAAGCCCATCATGCCGGTGACGACCATGGTGCCGGTCACCGCGATGCCGTAGGCCGAAGCCAGCGCGCTGGAGGAGCGAAACAGCAGCACCATCATGATCACGGCCACCAGCAGCAACTGGTTGATGCGCGGGATGAAGATCTGGCCGGAATGGACTTCAGATGTATGGCGAATTTCGAAGCGCGGCAGCAGCCCGAGCTGAATCGCCTGCCGCGTCAGCGAATAGGCGCCCGTGATGACGGCCTGGCTCGCGATCACGGTGGCGGCCGTGGCCAGCACGACCATGCTGCCGCGGATGATCCCTTGCGGGAAGAGCTGGAAGAACGGGCTCTCGATCGCGGCGGGATCGCCAAGGACGAGCGCGCCCTGCCCCAGATAGTTCAGCGCGAGCGAGGGCAGCACGATGAACAGCCAGGCGGTCTGGATCGGCCGCTTGCCGAAATGGCCGAGGTCGGCATACAGCGCCTCGGCACCGGTCACGGCCAGGAACACCGCACCCAGCGTGACGAAGCCGATGATGCCGTGGTGGAGCATGAACCACACGGCATAGAACGGGTTCAGCGCGAGCAGCACCTGCGGCTGCCTGATAATCGGACCGATCGCGGCCGCCGCGATTACGCCGAACCAGACGCACATCACCGGTCCAAAGAACGCCGCCACGCGGGCGGTGCCGCGCGATTGAACGGCAAACAGGACAACCAGGATCAGCACGGTCAGCGGAACGATATAGGGCTCGAACGTCAACGTGACGTCCTTCATGCCCTCGAGGGCCGAGAGCACCGACACCGCCGGCGTGATCACGGCATCGCCGTAGAACAGCGCGCCGGAAATGATGCCGAGCATGACAATGGTCGCCCCACCGGTGCCGACCGCGCGCTGGGCCAGCGCCATCAGCGCCAGCGTGCCGCCCTCGCCGTTGTTGTCAGCACGCAGGAGGATCACGACGTATTTGAGCGTCACCACGACGATCAGCGCCCACAGGATCAGGGACACCACGCCGAGAACGGCCGCCGACGTCGGCGCGCCTTCCGCGCCGGAGGCCGCCATCACCGCCTCGCGGAACGCGTAGAGCGGGCTGGTGCCGATATCGCCGTAGACGACGCCGATGCTGCCGAGCGTCAGCGCACCGAAGCCGGCGGTGGTGTGGGCATCGCCATGCCCATTGGTCGCCGCCGTTTCCGGGGCGGGAACTGCTACGTCACTTGTCATGGGAGAGCCTGGTGGCCTCTAAAAATGCTTCACTGCACAACGGCTGAAGAGAGCGCGCGGCTTATAGTCCTGCGCTGCCAGCATAGCCTAGCCCGATTCTGGGCCCTTGGCATGCAAAATTCGCATGGGTCCGTCATTTGCGTCCCATTGGCCGTCAGATGGTGACTTGGGTTCCGACTTCAACCACCCGACCGGTCGGAATCTGGAAATAGTCGGTGGCGTCGTTGGCCGAGCGGCTGAGCGCGATGAACAGATGGTCCTGCCAGAGCGGCATACCTGATTGCGCCGAGGCCTTCAGCGAGCGCCGCGACACGAAGAACGACGTCGACATGATGTCGAACTGCCAGCCCTGCTTGCGCGCGATCGCCAGCGCCTTGGGCACGTTGGGCTGCTCCATGAAGCCGAAGCGCAACCGGACCTTGGAGAACTTCTCGCTGATCTTCTCCATCTTGAAGCGATCGGAAAGATCGACCCGCGGCGTGTGCGCGGTCTCGATCGTCAGGATCACGTTGTGCTCGTGCAGCACCTTGTTGTGCTTGAGATTGTGCAGCAGCGCGGTCGGCACGAAAGCGGGATCGCTGGTCAGGAATACCGCCGTGCCCTTGACGATGTGCGGCGGCCGCTTCTCCAGGCTGCGGATCAGATCGTCCAGCGGCACCTCGATCCGGCGCGTCTTCTGGATCAGGATTCCCGAGCCGCGCCGCCAGGTCCAGATCGTCCCCGCCATCGCCGCGCCGAACAGCAGCGGCACCCAGGCGCCTTCGAGCAGCTTCAGCAAATTGGCGCTGAAGAAGGTGATATCGACCATGACGAAGGGCAGGATCACGACCGCCGCAGTCGCAGCCTTCCAGTTCCACAATTTCCAGATCACCACAAAACCCATGATGCCGTCGGCGACCATGGTGGTGGAGACCGCGATGCCATAGGCCGACGCGAGATTGCTGGGTGTGTGGAACAGCAGCACCAGCAGCATCACACCGATCAGCAGCAGCCGGTTGACGCGCGGCAGGTAGATTTGGCCGGCATGGGTCTCCGACGTGTACCGCACCTCGAAGCGCGGCAAGAGGCCAAGCTGAACCGCCTGATAGACCAGCGAATAGGCACCGGTGATCACCGCCTGGCTGGCGATGACGGTGGCCGCGGTCGCGAGCCCGACCAGCGGCAGCACCAGATGCTCGGGCACCATGCGATAGAATGAATGCTCGATCGCGCTCGGGTCGGACAGCACCAGCGCGCCCTGCCCGAAATAGTTGATCAGCAGCGACGGCAGCACGAAGAACATCCAGGCCGATTGGATCGGCTTGCGGCCGAAATGGCCGAGGTCAGCATAGAGCGCTTCGCCACCGGTCACGGCGAGAAACACGGCGCCAAGCGTCACCAGACCGATCGTGCCGTGCGACAGCAGGAACTGCAGCGCGTAATAGGGATTGATCGCGGCCAGCACCGACGGGTCGTCGGCGATGTGGATGACGCCGAGCACCGCCAGGACAGTAAACCAGATCACCATGACTGGTCCGAAAGCCGACGCCACCAGCGCCGTGCCTTTGCTCTGGACCGCGAACAGCAGCACCAGGATCAGCACCGTGAGCGGCACGACGTAATGCTCGAATGCGGGCGTCGCGAGCTTGAGTCCGTCGACCGCCGACAGCACCGAGATCGCCGGCGTGATCATGGAATCGCCGATGAACATCGAGGCGCCGACCACGCCAAGTGCGAGCAGGAACCAGCTCCGCCGCCCCAGCGCGCGCTGGCCGAGCGCCATCAAGGAGAGTGTGCCACCCTCCCCGTTGTTGTCCGCACGCAAGAGCAGCAGGACATATTTGGCTGTGACGACGATCAGCAGCGCCCACAGGATCAGCGACAGCACGCCGAGCACCATCAGCCGCGTCACCGGCGCACCGTGGGCTGCGCCCCTCACCGCCTCATGAAATGCGTACAGTGGCGAGGTGCCGATGTCGCCGAAGACAACGCCAATGCTCCCGAGCGTCAGGGCCCAAAAACCTGATGTGACCGGCCCCTCCTGGGTCTCGGCCTGTGTGATGCTCGCCGTCATGAGGGTGGAAAACGTTTCGTCCCTGGAATTGATCCGGCGCCTTTCGACGCTTCGGGCCCGCCTGTCAATCGGCACCACCATAGCAGGGGCCACGGCAGATGCTGTGACGGCGCAGCCACGCTCGCCGTCATCGCGACGGGCAATCTCAGGTAAAATGGTAGCTCAAGGGAGTTAGGGCTTCAAGTTCGGCGGCAGCGGCGGATCTTCGCGCATCAGGGTGATGGTCACGCGGCGGTTCGCGGCGAGCGACGGATCATCCGGGAACAGCGGCTGTGTATCCGCCTTGCCGGAGACGGCGAAGATGTGCGACGGCGGCAAGCCCTCGCGCTCGAGGATCTGGCGCACCGCGTTGGCGCGATCGGCCGACAGGTCGAACGCGCCATAGTCGCTGCGCGTCGGCACGAAGCCGGCCGCAGTGTGGCCGGCAATGGAGACACGCAAGGGCGTGGCCTTGAGCGGGACCGCGAGCTTCTCGATCAGGCGACGGGTGCGATCGTAGGGCACCTTGGATCCGTCCGCGAACATCGATCGGCCGTCCTGGTCGACGATCTCGAGGTTGAGGCCCTGCTTGGTTTCCTCGAACATGATGTGCTTGGACATCTCGGTGAGTTCCGGCATGTCCTGCAGCGCCTGGCGCAGCGAGGCCGCGGCCAGTGCGAAATTGCGATCGATCTTCATCTTCGCGCCCTGCGTGCGGTCGCGGTCTTCCTGGTCCGGGGTCGGCGTGTTGGAGGCGTCTTCGGGCTCGATGTGATCGACGTTCTTCAGCCGCGGCCGGGTCGGCAGACCGTCAGACTCGACGATGCCGGCATAGCGCGCTTCGCTCTGGACGCCGAAGGCGTCACGCATGGAGCCCGCGACGACCTTCAGCTTATTGGCATCCTGCGTCGAGAACGCCACGAGCATCACGAAGAAGCTCATCATCAGGCCCATCAGGTCGGCGAAGGTCACGAACCAGCCGTGACCGCCTCCGTGAGCATCGCCGCGCTTCTTCTTGGCCATCTCTCTGGATCCGGACCGGCCAGCCTTACGCCGGCACCGGCTCGCCTTCGGCGTGGCGATGCTTCTCCGGCAGATAGGCCAGCAGCATTTCGCGCACGAGCGTCGGGCTCTTGGAGTCGCGGATCATCAGGATGCCGTCGATGATCAGGGTGCGGTTGGTTTCCTCGTCGAGCAGCTTGCCGTGCAGCTTGTCGGCAATCGGCAGACAGAACAGGTTCGCGACGAGCGCGCCGTACAGCGTCGCGAGCAGCGCGGTGGCCATGAACGGGCCGAGCTTGGACGGATCGGTCATGTTCGCGAACATCTGCACCATGCCGATCAGTGTGCCGATCATGCCGAACGCCGGGGCGCAGTCGCCGATGGCGCGATAGATCTTGCTGCCCTCGTCGAGGTGCATGAGGAAGTTGTCGCGATCGCGTTCGAGATTGTCGCGGATGAAATCGAGGTCGTAGCCGTCGGCGACGTATCGAATGCCCTTGGCGAGGAACGGCTCGTCGGTCTCGACCTTTTCGAGGCCGACCGGACCCTGCTTGCGCGCGATCTCGGCAATGCGGGCGAGCTCGTCGACGAGGTCGTGCGCCGACAGCCGGCTCATGGTGAAGGCGAACTTGGCGCCGAGCGGCAGGCCGTGCATCAGCGCCGACAGCGGGAAGCGGATCATGGTCGCTGCGATCGATCCGCCGAAGATGATGATCATCGCATGTTCGGAGATGAACATGTGAAGATCACCGCCCAAGAGCATCATGGTGGCGATGACAGCAAAGCCCGCCACAAGGCCAACGCCCGTCATGATATCCATGGGAGACTCCAACGCGAACGCAACAGCGGCCGTCCTGGCCGGTGGCACGGTCCAACCCCGAACCGCAGCGGAAACCCTAGAGTGCCGCCCTTAAAGCCGCGTAAAGGTTAAGTTCAGCCGGTGCGACCGAGCGGCGCAACGCGACGGAACGACGCCGGCTTTTGCCGTTCTGCGACATGAATCTCAACACTTTGCTAACCATAAATGAGGCGCGTCAGGACGGCAGTCCTGTCAGCTCCCGGCTGAGCGCGCGCAGACGCCGGCGCGCATCGGCATCATAGGCCTGCGGATTGGCGCGCGCCTCGTTCATGCCGTTGAAGAACAGGCCGCTTTTAGCGGCAACGTCGTCGCCCTCGACCAGATGCAGGATCGCCGCGCCGCCCTGCTCGACGGTCGACATCGGTGTGATGCCGCCGGCGCGGACCATCGTGGTGTTCATGTAAGTCGCCGGATGCAGCGCGTTCGCGGTGATGCCGGCCCCCTTCAACTCCTCGGCGAGATCGATCGTGAACATGATCTGCGACAGCTTGCTCTGCGCATAGGCGCGCGAGCCGCTATAGCCTTTCGTGATCATGACGTCGTCGAAATCGACCGGATGCTGGCCGAGCGAAGCGACATTGACGATGCGCGAGGGCGCGGCGGCCGTCAACAATGGCAACAGCAAATGGACGAGCAGGAAGCCCGAGAGATAGTTCACGGCAAAGCGCAGCTCGTAACCGTCGCGACTCTCCTGCCGATGTGGCCCGTCGTTCTGCGAGCCAATGCCGGCGTTACTGACGAAGACGTCGAGACGCTTGTGATCGCGGATCACGGCTGCCGCAAGCTCACGCGCGCCTGCCATCGATGATAGATCGGCCTGATAGAAGGTCGGCGCAGCATGGCCGGCCTTCACGATCTCATCGATCAGCGCCTTTGCGCGCTCGGCACTCCGGCCATGAATCAGGACATCAGCGCCTTCGGCGGCAAGGCGGGTTGCAACGTAGCGCCCGACACCATCGGTCGAGCCCGTGATCAGCACCGTCTTGCCGCGCATGTCCATCGTCTACTCCCCGTCAGTGAATCTCCGCCGAGCGCTTCAGCGCGGCTTTCAGCTTTTCCAGCGAGAAGTCGGGGCTGCGCGCGATCTCGAGGATCGGCGTCTCGCGGCGGCCGCAAAGCTCGGCAGCCTCGGGGAGTTTTGCCGCAACATCGAGCGGGATGACGATGGCGCCATGCTGGTCGGCATGGATCAGATCGTCCGATCTCACGGTCATGCCCGCGACGCGCACCTCGCCGCCGAAGCTCTCGGCATGCACCCATGCGTGCGACGGGCCGATCGAGCCGGCCAGTGCCTGGAAGCCCGGCGCCCATTGCGGGATGTCGCGGATCGAGCCGTCGGTGATGACGCCGAGGCAACCGAGCGCCTTGTGCACGTTGCTCTGCACCTCACCCCAGAACGCGCCGTAGCCGACATCAGGACCATCGATGTCCTGGATCACCGAGATCCGCGGTCCGTGCCCGGTGCCGACATATTCGTAATAATCGATGCGGCGCTTCGACTGCTCTTCGGCTGGGAGTGACGATTTCAGCACCGAGCGGATCGCGACGGTGCGGGCATAGCCGACGATCGGCGGCAGATTCGGGAACGGGCAGACCAACTGCTTGGTGGTGTAGCCGATCAGGCGGCGCTCCGGCGCCACGATCTCCATGGCATTGCAGATCGTCGGCGTGTCATAGCGGCCCAGCGCTTCGAGGACGGAAGCGGGCAGCGGCCCGGTCGGGGTATTGGTCACGGCGTTCTCTCCCAGATTGGCGGCCGCTGTTGGCGCGGTGCCGCCGGCACAGCGCGATATAGCCGAGATCGGGCCTCAACCCAACCGAGGCGCTCTCATGGCAGATATCCGCGCGCGACCTTTCAGTGCAGCCGGCCGGGCCGGTCGTCATCGCGCGGTGGCTCCGACAGGCTCGCCATTGTCGGCGCGGACGGCGGCGACGGGACTTCGCCGCTGGGCGGCGTAGTGGCCTGCAGCGCGCGCGTCTGATCGCGGTAGGATTTGTAACCGAGCGGCAGGCAGAGCAGGTACAGCGCCGTGCCGACCGACAGCACGTGCCAGGGATAGGCAATCAGGATCGCAATGAAGACGACGACTGCGACGAACGCCGGCAGCACCAGCTCTGGCGACACGCGCATGCGCTTGGTCTTGCCGGAGAACACCGGCAGGCGCGAGACCATCAGGAAGGCGATCAGCAGCGTATAGGCCGCGGTCAGCGCCGCAGGCGCGCGGCCGAGCTCGAGAAACGCGACATAGATCGGCAGCAGCACGGTGATGGCACCGGCCGGCGCCGGCACGCCCGTGAAGAAATTGGCGGCGAAGGCCGGCTTGTTCGGATCGTCCATGGTGGCGTTGAAGCGCGCGAGCCTCAAGCCGCCTGATATCGCAAACACCATCGCGGCGATCCAGCCGGCATTGCCGAGCTCGTGAAGCTGCCAGAAATACAGCATCAGGCCGGGAGCGACGCCAAAATTGACGAAGTCGGCGAGGCTGTCGAGCTCGGCGCCGAACTTCGACTGGCCCTTGATCATGCGCGCGACACGGCCGTCGATGCCGTCGAGCGCCGCCGCAAATACGATGGCGTAGACGGCGAGCGTCATCCGCCCCTCGATCGACAGCCGGATCGAGGTCAGGCCGGCGCAGATCGCCAGCAGCGTGATGACGTTGGGCACCAGCATCCGCACCGGGATCGGGCGGAACCGCCGGCGGCGAATGTCGGGATCTCGGTAGTCGTAGGGCGTCATTGGCTCGTCCTCACCTGTGGATGAGATATAGCAAGCCGCGTTCCCCTCCGCCATTGCGGCGGAAGGCCCCCGACACGGACGTCTTGGTTAATTGGCGCGGTAGGTGCGGCCGGGGTCGTCGCCGGTGAGGTCGGCCAGGATGGTCTCGCCGGCAATCGCAGTCTGCCCCTCCGAAACCAGCGCCTTGGTGCCGACCGGCAGGTAGACGTCGAGCCGCGAGCCGAAGCGGATCAGGCCGAACCGCTCGCCGGCGCCGACCGCCTGCCCTTCCTTCACGAAGCAGACGATGCGCTTGGCGACGAGGCCCGCGATCTGGATCACGCCGATGCGGCCCTGTGGCGTCGAGATGACGAGCGAATTGCGTTCATTGTCTTCGCTCGCCTTGTCGAGTTCGGCATTGATGAACAGGCCGGGCCGATAGGCGATGCGGTCCACCCTGCCCGCGACGGGGCTGCGGTTCACATGGCAGTTGAACACGCTCATGAACACCGAGATGCGCGGCAGCGGCCGGTCGCCGAGCCCCAGTTCGGCCGGCGGCAGCGCCGTGGTGATCATCGAGACGCGGCCATCGGCCGGCGACACCACGAGCCCGTCGCGCTGTGGCGTCACGCGAACGGGATCGCGGAAGAACAGCGCGCACCAGACGGTGATGATCGTACCGATCCAGCCCAGCGGCGACCACAGCCAGAACAGGACCAGGCTTGCCAGCGCAAAGCCGCCAATGAAGGGATAGCCCTCCTTGTGGATCGGCGGGATCTGACGTTGGATCGAATCGAGGATGGACATCGCTATCTGCCGATCAGGTTAATGGCACGGGTCGTCGCGCGGGCCTGTTTAGGCCAGAGTTGGGACCGGAGACAAGCTCACTCCGCGGCCGCCTGCGCCGTCAGGGCGTCCTCCACCGGCGGCGGCTCCCGGTTGGGGGCTTCGCTCGAGTCGGCCATGCGGGCCAGTTTCTCGCGGGCGGCCTCGGCCTCGCGCTGCCTGTTCCACATGCTGGCGTAGAGACCGCCCTGTGCGAGCAGGCTGGCATGGGTGCCGCGCTCGGCGATGCGGCCCTGGTCAAGCACGATGATCTCGTCGGCACCGACGATGGTCGAGAGCCTGTGCGCGATCACCAATGAGGTGCGGTTCTTCGCGACACGGTCGAGCGCGCCCTGGATCTCGTGCTCGGTGTGGGTGTCGAGCGCAGAGGTCGCCTCGTCAAGCACCAGGATCGGCGGCGCCTTCAACACGGTGCGCGCGATCGCGACGCGCTGCTTCTCGCCGCCCGACAGTTTCAGGCCGCGCTCGCCGACCTGGGTCTCGTAGCCCATCGGCGCCATGCGGATGAAATGGTCGATCTGCGCAAGGCTCGCGGCTTCCTCCACCTCGGCATCGGTCGCATCCCAGCGGCCGTAGCGGATGTTGTAGCGGATGGTGTCGTTGAACAGCACCGTGTCCTGCGGAACCATGCCGATGGAGGCGCGCAAGCTCGCTTGCGTCACCTTGCGGATGTCCTGGCCGTCGATCAGGATCTTGCCGCCGGACAAATCGTAGAGGCGGAACAACAAGCGCGACATTGTCGACTTGCCGGCGCCGGACGGGCCGACGATCGCCACCGTCTTGCCGGCCGGCACCTCGAAGCTGATGCCTTTGAGGATCGGCCGCTTCGGCTCATAGGCAAAGCGCACGTCCTCGAAGCGCACGGTGCCGGCGGACACGACCAGCGGCTGCGCATCGGGCGCGTCCTTGATCTCGGCCTCGCGGTGGATCACGTTGAACATCTTCTCGATATCGATGATCGCCTGCTTGATCTCGCGATAGACCATGCCCATGAAATTCAGGGGTTGGTAGAGCTGGATCATCATCGCATTGACCAGCACGAAATCGCCGACCGTGTTGGTGCCGTTACGCACGCCGATCGCGCACATCAGCATGGTCGCGGTCAGCCCGAGCGTGAAGATCACGGCCTGCCCGGTGTTGAGCACGGCAAGCGACGTGTACGCCTGGACGCTCGACTCCTCATAGCGCGCGACCGAGCGGTCGTAGCGTTGTGCCTCGCGCGCTTCGGCGCTGAAATACTTGACGGTCTCGTAGTTGAGCAGCGAGTCGATCGCCTTGGTGTTCGCCTCGGTGTCGGAATCGTTCATCTTGCGACGGATGCCGATCCGCCATTCGGTCGCGACGTAGGTGTAGTACATGTAGACCGCCACCGTGATCAGCGTCGCGACCACGTAGCGCCAGTCGAACTGCCAGAGCAGCACCGCCATCAGCAGCGAGACCTCGACAATGGTCGGGATCAGCTGGAGGATCACCATGCGCACGATGACTTCGATGCCCGCGCGGCCGCGTTCGAGCACGCGCGTCAGGCCGCCGGTCTTGCGCTCGAGGTGAAAACGCAGCGAGAGCTCGTGCATATGGATGAACGTGATGTTCGCGAGCTTGCGCACCGCATGCATGGCGACGCGCGCAAAGATGCCGTCGCGCCATTGCGTCAGCACCGCCATCACGATGCGCATGATGCCGTAGCTCGCCGTCAGCAGCAGCGGCGATGCCACCACCCAGAGGTGCCAGTTGCCGGCCTGCACCGGCGCGGTGTTGGCCCCGGTCAGCGCATCCGTTGCCCATTTGAAGCTGAACGGCACCGTCAGCGTGATCAGCTTGGCCGCTAGCAGCAGCACCATCGACCACACCACCCGCATCTTCAGATCGAAGCGGTCGCCCGGCCAGATATAGGGCCACAGATGCGCCAGCGTGCCCATCAGCGTGGCCCGCTCCAGCGGTCCGCCTGTGGGCTCAGGCACGTCGGGCGAATGAGGAGGGCTCATGAAAAAACCTGAAGGGCCCGCCGGATACGGGCACGTTGCGATTAACTGTTTTCGCTCGTCATATAGAAGCTTCCGGGGGCAAGCGCACCCCGCCAGATGGCGAATCTTCGATTGTTTATCGCCATTTACCGGTAGATTTCCGGGTAGTCCGAATCACCTGAGGGGCTTGACGGCCCTTCGCTGCAATGCATCATGGCGCCAATGAGCACAATCAAAACCGTCTGTGTCTATTGCGGCTCCGGCCCCGGAACCAATCCCCATTTCACCGAAGGCGCGAAGGCGTTCGGCAAGGCGCTCGCCGAGAACAATATCCGCCTGGTCTATGGCGGCGGCTCGCTGGGCCTGATGGGCTCGGTCGCGACCTCCGTGCTCGATCACGGCGGCACCGTCACCGGCATCATTCCGGAATTCCTGCGCAAGCGCGAGAACGCGCTGACGCGGGTGCAGGAAATGATCGTCACTCCCGACATGCACGAGCGCAAGCGGCTGATGTTCGAGCGCTCCGACGCCTTCGTGGCGCTGCCGGGCGGCGTCGGCACGCTGGAGGAGCTGGTCGAGCAATTGACCTGGAAGCAGCTCGGCCGTCACGCCAAGCCAGTGCTGCTCGCCAACTTCGACAATTTCTGGGAGCCGCTGTTCTCGCTGCTGTCGCATATGCGCCAGACCGAGTTCATCCGCGCTGGCCTGTCGGTCGACATCCTCAAGGCCGACCGCGTCGAGGACATCCTGCCGAAGCTGAAGGCGGCAGCGGCGCAGATCGCCGACGAGGAAAAGCAGCTCGCCCCCGAAGTCGCACGCAAGCTGTAATCAGTCCTGCGGAAACGTCACCGCCTCGATCCGGTTGCCGTCGGGGTCGGTCACGAAAGCCGCATAGTAGCGTACGCGGTCGTGCGGCCGAATGCCCGGCGCACCATCGGATGCGCCACCGCTCGCAACCGCAGCGGCGTGGAATGCATCGACCTCGCCTGTCGTCTTCGCGCGCAGACAGATATGCACGCCGCTCTCCGGGGCTACGGGCGGCATGGCTTCACGCAGATTGATCCAGAATTCGGGATAGGTCTTGCCGAAGCCAACCGTGCGCGGTCGTGTGATAAGGCGCGCGAGGCCGAGCGCGGCGAGCGTTGCTTCGTAGAACTTGGCGGAGCGTTCGAGATTGCTGACGCCAACGGAGATGTGGTCGATCATGCCCTTGCCCTCTCCTCCTCGTCATTGCGAGCGCAGCGAAGCAATCCAGAATTTTTCCGCGGAGACAGTCCGGATTGCTTCGCTAAGCTCGCAATGACGTTGTATGTGGCACCACCTACGCCGGCGCGCCCGACTTCACGAGCTTGTAGATCACAGAATCCATCAGCGCCTGGAACGAGGCGTCGATGATGTTCGGGGACACGCCGACCGTGGTCCAGCGATCGCCGTTCTCGTCCTCGCTCTCGATCAAGACGCGCGTCACCGCGCCGGTGCCGCCATTGAGGATACGGACACGGTAGTCGATCAGCGTCAGGCCCTCGATGTACTTCTGATACTTGCCGAGATCCTTGCGCAAGGCCACGTCGAGCGCGTTGACGGGGCCGTTGCCTTCCGCGGCCGAGATCAGATGCTCGCCGGCGACGTCGACCTTGACCACGGCCAGTGCAACCGTGACGCGCTCGCCGAGCGCGTTGTAGCGCTGCTCGACATTGACGTCGAACTGCTCGACCTCGAAATAATGCGGCACCTTGCCAAGCGTCCGGCGCGCCAGCAGGTCGAACGAGGCATTGGCGGATTCATAGGCATAGCCCTGCGCCTCGCGCTCCTTCAATTCCTCGACCAGCCGCGTCAGCTTCGGATCGCTCTTCTCATAGGCAATGCCCGCGCGATCGAGTTCGGCGATGACGTTGGAGCGGCCGGCCTGGTCCGACACCAGCACCTTGCGGTGGTTGCCGACCAGCTCCGGCAGCACGTGCTCGTAGGTCTGCGGATCCTTCATCACGGCGGAGGCGTGAATGCCCGTCTTGGTGACGAAGGCGCTCTCACCGACATAGGCCGCGTGGCGGTTCGGCACGCGGTTGAGCATGTCGTCGAGCGTGCGCGAGACTTTTACCAATGTCGCCAGCTTCTCTGGCGTGACGCTGATTTCAAAAGCCTCGGAAAACTCCTTCTTCAGTTTCAGCGTCGGGATCAGCGAGCAGAGATTGGCATTGCCGCAGCGCTCGCCGAGGCCGTTCAGCGTGCCCTGGATCTGCCGTGCACCGGCGCGGACAGCGGCGAGCGAATTCGCCACCGCCTGCTCGGTGTCGTTATGGGCGTGGATGCCGACGTGATCGCCGGGGATGTGTTTTGTCACTTCAGTGACGATGGCTTCCACCTCATTCGGCATGGTGCCGCCATTGGTATCGCACAGCACCACCCAGCGCGCCCCGGCCTCATAGGCCGCCTTGGCGCAGGCGAGCGCAAAGCTCGCATCTTCCTTGTAGCCGTCGAAGAAATGCTCGCAGTCGAGCATGACCTCGCGGCCAGCGGTCTTTGCGGCTGCAACGCTGTCACGGATGGAAGCGAGGTTTTCCTCCTTCGTCGTCTCCAGCGCCACGCGCACCTGATACGCCGAGGACTTTGCGACGAAGCAGATCGCGTCCGCCTTGGCTTCCAGCAAGCCGGCGACACCAGGGTCGTTGGAGACCGAGCGCCCTGCCCGCCGCGTCATGCCGAAGGCAGTAAAGCGCGCATGTTTAAGCTTCGGCTTGGAGCCGAAGAACTCGGTGTCGAGCGGATTGGCGCCGGGATAGCCGCCCTCGACATAGTCGATGCCGAGATCGTCGAGCATCCCGGCGATGACCTGCTTGTCGGCCAGGGTGAAATCGACGCCGTTGGTCTGCGCACCGTCGCGCAGCGTGGTATCGAACAGATAAAGGCGCTCCTTACTCATTGCGGCGCTCCGAGCGTCTTCCTCATGGTGGTGTTGGCGAGCCATTCGTCATTCACGGTGACGCTGTTGCGCTGCTGGGCCATGTAGCCGCGCTTGGCGAAGAAATTCTGGGCGGTGTCGCTGGCGTCGACAGTGAGGGCCGCAGCGCCGCGGCCGCCCGCAAGCTTCTCCAGCGCGTCGACCAGCATGGTCGCAATGCCCTGCCGGCCGACCGCCGGATGCACATAGAGCATGCGGATGTGATCGGCGCCGCGCAGCGAGGCGAAGCCGACGGGCGAGCCGTCGAGCGTCGCGATCAGCGTCAGGTCGGAGGCGAGCTGCTGGCCGAACTCCTCGGTTTCGGCCGCCTCCATCCAGGCTTCCTGCTGCGCCTCGTTGTAGTCGTCGCCGGTCAGCTCCTGGACGCTGGCAGCAAAGATCGCGGCCAGCATCGGCACGTCGGCCGGCAAGAACGGCCGCAAGCCGGGCTTGGGATGCGCTTGTGCCATCACGCAAGCTCCCAGGTGGTCACCGGCTTGCCGTCGGCATCCTTGCCGTCCTTGATCACGACGCCCTTGGCGGCGAGCTCGTCACGGATGCGATCGGACTCCTTGAAATCCTTTCGCGCGCGCGCAGCCGTGCGCTCCGCAATCAGGCGGTCGATCTCGCCGACATCGATACCGCTCGCTCGCTGCTTGCGGCCTTCCCATTGCGCCGCGCTCTCGGACAGGAAGCCGAGCAGACGCAGCGACGCCGAAAGGGCAGCATCGGACGCATTGCGCAGACCATGCAGCGCCGCGATCGCCTGCGGCGTGTTGAGGTCGTCGAGCAGCGCATCGACCACGGACGCCGCCGGTTTCGAAGGCGTGACATCGGCCGCGAAGCGATACCAGTCGTTGAGCGTCTTGGCGCTCTCCTCCAGCGACTTCATGGTCCAGTCGATCGGCGAGGTGTAGTGCGTCTTCAGCATGTTGAGGCGCAGCACTTCACCCGGCCAGTCCGCGAGCAGCTCGTGGATCGTGATGAAGTTGCCGAGGCTCTTCGACATCTTCTCGCTCTCGACCTGCAGGAAGCCGTTGTGCATCCAGTAGTTCGCCATGCGCTGCTGGTGGAAGGCGCAGCAGGTCTGGGCGACCTCGTTCTCGTGATGCGGAAACACGAGATCGATGCCGCCTCCATGGATGTCGAACTGCTCGCCGAGATGCTTCCAGGCCATGGCCGAGCACTCGATGTGCCAGCCCGGACGCCCCTCGGCCTTGATTCCTGATGGCGACGGCCATGAGGGCTCGCCGGGCTTGGACGGCTTCCACAGCACGAAGTCCGTTGAATCCTTCTTGTAGGGCGCGACATCGACGCGCGCGCCGGCGATCATCTCGTCCAGCGAACGCTTCGACAGCGCGCCGTAGCGCGGCAGTCCGTCATTGGCCGCGTTCATCGCCTGCGGCGAGAACAGCACGTGATCCTCGGCAACATAGGCGAATCCGCCCTTGACCAGCCGTTCGATGATCTCGCGCATCTCGCCGATATGCTCGGTCGCGCGCGGCTCGACGCTCGGCCGGAGTGCGCCGAGCGCGTCCACATCGGCGTGAAACTGCTTGCCGGTCTGCTCGGTGACCTTGCGGATCGCCTCGTTCAGCGGCGTACCCGGAAAATCTCGTGCGGCGCGGTCGTTGATCTTGTCGTCGACGTCGGTGATGTTGCGGACATATTTGACGTGCGCCTCGCCATAGAGATGGCGGAGCAGCCGAAACAGCACGTCGAACACGATCACCGGCCGGGCATTGCCGATATGGGCGAAGTCATAGACGGTCGGTCCGCAGACATACATGCGGACGTTGTTCGCATCGAGCGGCACGAACGGCCGCTTCTCCTTCGTCAACGTATCGTAGAGACGCAATTCCATATGGGCACCCGTCGGCTGTTGGCCGGGCGTCCAGTGCTCTCAATGTGTTTTGAGAAAAGACGGCTCCAGCCAGCGAATCGCTAGCTCGTAATCTCGCGGCAAATAATGCAGATGGCGAGGAGACCGTTCATGCCGGTCATATGGGCCATGAGGCCGCCTTTCGTCAAGAGAGCCACGGAAATGCCGCATTATTTCCGCGAAGCGTGGCCGCCCGCTCCAAATGGTTCATCATCCTTAACCATTTGAGCCCATTCTGGAACTGGCGGTTCCTATTTTCTGCCCCAAGGTGTTTTCATGCGATCCTTGCTCGCGCTCATTTCTTGCGCCTCCATCCTTGCCGCATCCAGCGCCTGCGCCGAGACGCGCGTCTTCATCATCGCCAACCAGGCCGACGGCCATGGCGCCGACCAATGCCTGGCCAAGGGCGACAAATGCGGCGCTCAGGTCGCCCGCACCTACTGCCAGTCACGGGACTTTGCACAGGCATCCGCCTACCGCCGGGTCGATCCCGACGAAATAACCGGGTCTGTCCCCAAATCCGGCGCAAACTGCTCCCATGGCCATTGCGACGAATATGTCGCAATCACCTGCCAGCGCTGAATTCGCTCGGAACTGGCGGACCTTAGGACCAGTCTTCGGCCCCTGAAACGACGTGACGATGCCGCAGGAAGCGGCTATTGGAGGGCGCGCGTCGGCCCCCCAGATCACTGACGGCCGTGACCTCGCTAGAATGGCGGATATGCCTGAATTTTTGTCTCTGTCCCGTCCCCGCTTCCTTCTTGCCTGCACCGTGCTTCTCAGCGTCGTGCTCGCCACTGATGCCTTGGCACAGGCCGGCCCGCCCGGAGCAGCGCCGCCTCCGCCGGCCCAGGGCGGCCTCGGACCGAACCCGATGTGCGTGCGCCTGGAAGGCCAGCTCGCGGCGCTAGATCGGGGCGGCAGCGGCGACCCCGCACGCGAAGACCAGATCCGCCGCTATCAGGATTCCCAGGCCAAACAGCAGGCCGAGCTCGACCGCGTCACCATGCAGGCCAAGCGCATGGGCTGCGACTCCTCCGGCTTCTTCTCGCTGTTCAACGGTCAGTCCGCGCAGTGCGGTCCGGTCAACACCCAGATCCAGCAGATGCGCGCCAATCTGGACCAGATCACCGGCAATCTCGAGCGCTTGCGCGGTGGCGGCCCCGGTGGGGGTGGTAACGATAACCAGCGCCGCTCGGTGCTGATGGCGCTGGCGCAGAACAATTGCGGCCCGCAATACGCCAATGCTGCGCAGTCGCAGGGCGGCAACTTCCTGAGCAATCTGTTCAACGGCGGCAACAACAACCCCAACAGTCCGCAAGGCGTACCGCCCGCAGATCTAGGCCCGCAGTCCGGCACCTTCCGCACCGTCTGCGTGCGCACCTGCGACGGCGCCTACTTCCCGATCTCGTTCGCGACCGTTCCGGCACGCTTCCCCGACGACGAAAAGACCTGCAAGGCGCTGTGCCCGGCCGCCGAAGCGGTGCTCTACGCCCACCGCAATCCCGGTGAGGACATGAGCTCCGCGGTCTCCATCAGCGGCCAGCCCTACACGGCGCTGCCGACCGCCTTCAAATTCCGCAGCGAGTTCAACCCGTCCTGCTCCTGCAAGGCGGCGGGCCAGAGCTGGGCCGACGCGCTGAAATCGGCCGACGACAAGGCCACCGTCGAACAGCAGGGTGACATCATCGTCACCGAGGAAAGCGCCAAGAAGATGCAGCAGCGGCAGCTCACCAAGGGCGCGCCCGCGAATGCCAAGAAGGGCGCAGCTCCCGCGCCGACCACCGCCGCCGCACCGGCCGCGACGCCGCCCGCCGATGCGAACCCCACGACCACATCAGAGAACAAGCCGATCCGCTCGGTCGGCCCGCAGTTCTTGCCGCAGCAGCAGAAGTAAGCTGCCGCAAACTCAGCTGTCATGCCCCGCGAAGGCGGATGATGACCGCGAAATGAATGGCTACCCCTCGAACGCGTCGATCGACGCCTTGCTGCCGCGCGACACCAGCGCCTCGTCGGGTGCGGGCAGCTTCTCGCCCCGATCGCGAAAGCGATTGGTGATGGGATAACGGCGGTCGCGGCCGAAATTTTTCTGCGTGACCTTCACGCCGGGTGCGGCCTGGCGGCGCTTGTATTCGGCGACGTTGAGGAGGTGGTCGATCCGGGTCACCGTCTCGCGGTCGAAGCCGGCGGCGATGATCTGGTCGAGCGGCTCCTCGCGCTCGACCAGTCGCTCCAGGATCGCATCGAGCACGTCGTAAGGCGGCAGTGAATCCTGATCGGTCTGGTTCTCGCGCAGCTCCGCTGTCGGCGGACGCGTGATGATATCGGGTGGGATCACCTCGCCCGCGGGGCCAAGCGCGCCGTCGGGCTTCCAGGCGTTGCGCAGGCTTGCGAGCCGAAACACCTGGGTCTTGTAGATGTCCTTGATCGGATTGAAGCCGCCGTTCATGTCGCCATAGAGCGTGGCGTAGCCGACCGACATCTCCGACTTGTTGCCTGTGGTCACCACCATCAGCCCGGTCTTGTTGGAGATCGCCATCAGCAGCGTGCCCCGGGTGCGGGCCTGCAAGTTTTCCTCGGTGATATCAGGCGGCAGGTTCTTGAAAAGGCCCGACAGGATGGTCTCGAAGCCGTTCACCGCCTCGGCGATCGGCAACACCTCGTAGCGAATGCCGAGATGACCGGCGAGCTCGCCGGCATCGGCGATCGAGTGAGCCGCCGTGTAACGATACGGCAGCATCACGCCATGCACCTGATCGGCGCCGAGCGCATCGACCGCGATCGCTGCACACAGTGCGGAGTCGATGCCGCCGGAAATGCCGAGCAGCACGCCGGGAAAGCCGTTCTTGGCGACATAGTCGCGCAAGCCCAGCACGCATGCTGCGTAATCGGCTTGGTCGCCTTCGGGCTGCTCGACGATCGGACCGGCGCAGCGCCAGTCGCCGCCGTTCCTGGTGAAGCGCAACGTGGTGATGCTCTCCGCGAAAGCGGGCAGTTGCGCCGCGAGCGAGAGATCGCCATTGAGCGCGAAGGAGGCGCCGTCGAACACGAGCTCGTCCTGGCCGCAGACCTGGTTGAGATAGACCAGCGGCAAGCCGCTTTCGGTGACCCGCGCAACGGCAACCGACAGACGCACGTCGTTCTTGTCGCGGGCATAGGGCGAGCCGTTCGGCACCAGAAGGATCTCGGCGCCGGTCTCCGCCAGCGTCTCGACCACGTTCTCGTAATCCTCGGACTCTTCCAGCCAGATGTCCTCGCAGATCGGTACGCCGATGCGCACGCCGCGCACGGTGACAGGACCTGAGGCTGGCCCGCGCGAGAACAACCGCTTCTCGTCGAACACGCCGTAGTTCGGCAGGTTGCATTTGAAGCGCAAGCCAGCGATGCGCCCGCCGTCGAGCAACGCACAGGCATTGTAGAGCTTGCCATCCTCGACCCAGGGCGTGCCGACCAGCAAAGCCGGCCCGCCATCGGCGGTCTCGCGCGCGAGCGTTTCGATCGCAGCGCGGCAGGCGGCCTGGAAGGCCGGCTTCTGCACCAGATCCTCCGGCGGATAGCCGGCGATGAACAACTCCGGAAACAGGACGAGATCGGCGCCGTCAGCAATGGCGCGTGCGCGCGCCGCGCGAACTTTCGCGGCATTGCCCTCGATGTCGCCCATGGTCGGGTTGAGCTGGGCGAGCGTGACCGCGAAGGCGCTGAGACGTTCGGTCATGGCCGCCGTCCTCGGGCTAGAGAAATCCCAATCGCTCGATAATGGCGATGATCCAGAATGCGCCGGCCATCAGCAGCGCAACGCCGACTGCGGCCGAGCCCATGTCCTTGACCCGCCCGATCTGCTTGTCGTGGTCCATGGTCAGGCGATCGGCGAGCTTCTCGATCGCGGTGTTGAGCAACTCCACGACCAGCACGAACGCAACGGCACACACCAGCTCAACCGCGCGCGTCGCGGTGGCGGCGACCAACCACGCCACCGGCAGCGACAGGATCAGCGCAAAAACCTCCTCGCGGATGGCCTGTTCCGAGCGGAACGCGAATGCCATTCCGTTGCGGGAATTGATCGTGGCCTTCCAGATCCGCAGCAAGGTCTTAGAGCCCCGCTGCGGCCGGCATCGGCCGAACCTTGCCGGCGCGTTCCTGCTTCAGCAGTTCGGCGACCAGGAAGGCCATATCGATGGATTGCTCCGCATTGAGCCGCGGATCGCAGACCGTGTGATAGCGGTCGTTGAGATCCTCGTCGGTGATGGCGCGGGCGCCGCCGATGCACTCGGTGACATCCTGGCCTGTCATTTCCAGATGCACGCCGCCGGCATGGGTGCCTTCTGCGGCGTGGATGGTGAAGAACGACTTCACCTCCGACAGCACGCGATCGAACGGCCGCGTCTTGTAGCCTGATGTGGACGTGATGGTGTTGCCGTGCATGGGATCGCACGACCAGACCACCACCCTGCCCTCACGCTTCACCGCGCGGATCAAGCCCGGCAGATGATCGGCGACCTTGTCGGAGCCGAAGCGGTTGATCAGGGTCAACCGGCCCGGCTCGTTATCGGGATTGAGAATGTCGATCAGCTTCAGCAGCTCATCGGACTTGAGCGACGGGCCGCACTTCAGGCCGATCGGATTCTTGATGCCGCGGAAATACTCGACATGGCCATGATCGAGCTGGCGGGTGCGGTCGCCGATCCAGATCATGTGGCCCGAGGTCGCGTACCAGTCGCCGGTCGTGGAATCGACGCGGGTCATGGCCTGCTCATAGCCGAGCAGCAGCGCCTCATGGCTGGTGTAGAAATCGGTGGCGCGCAGCTCCGGATGGCTTTCGAGGTCGAGGCCGCAGGCACGCATGAAGTTGAGCGCGTCCGAGATGCGGTCGGCCAGCTCCTTGTAGCGGCGGGACTGCGGCGAGTCCTTGAGGAAGCCGAGCATCCACTCATGCACGCTGCCGAGATTGGCGTAGCCACCGGTCGCGAACGCGCGCAAGAGGTTCAGCGTCGCAGCCGACTGGCGATAGGCCATCAGCTGGCGCTGCGGGTCCGGCACGCGCGCTTCCCTGGTGAAGGCGATGTCGTTGACGATGTCGCCGCGATAGCTCGGCAGCTCCACGCCATTGACCTTCTCGGTCGGCGAGGACCGCGGCTTGGCGAACTGGCCGGCGATGCGGCCGACCTTCACCACCGGCACCGCGCCGGCATAGGTCAGCACCACCGCCATCTGCAGCAGCACGCGGAAGAAGTCGCGGATATTGTTGGCGCCGTGCTCGGCAAAGCTCTCGGCGCAATCGCCGCCCTGCAGCAGGAAGGCGTCGCCGGCCGCAACGCGCCCCAGCGCCTTCTTCAGATTGCGCGCCTCGCCGGCGAACACCAGCGGCGGAAAGGTTGCAAGCTGCGCCTCGACGTCGGCCAAAGCCTTGGCGTCGGGATATTCGGGCACCTGTAGCACTGGCTTGTTGCGCCAGGACTCGGGCGTCCACCGCTCGGACATCGCAATCTCTCCGTGAAGCAAAAAAGTGCAACCTGATCTGTGGGTTGCGAGGGCCGCCTTATACACAGGCTGGCACGACACCGCCAGTTGTAAATCCATTTCGCAATGCAAGCCCTTGCGGGCAAAGCCGAATTCGCATTTGCTAGGGGGCGGCAGAGGAAACCGGCAAGACAGCTTCCCCCATGGACGCGCCACTGGACGACGTTTTCATCGACGAGATCAGCTTCCCGGCGACCGACGGCTATGCGCTGACCGGCACGCTGTTCCTGCCGCGCGGCGTCAAGCGCCACGCCGTCCTGATCAACTCGGCAACCGCCGTCCCGCGCAAGATCTACAAGGGCTTTGCCTCCTACCTCGCCCATCGCGGCTGTGCGGTGCTCACTTACGACTATCGCGGCATCGGCGACTCCCGGCTGCCGGCGATGGTCGGCTACAACCAGCCGAAATCGCTGGTCGGCTTCAAGGCCTCGATGTCGGACTGGGCCGCGCAGGACGTCACCGCCGCGGTGCGCTGGATGCGCGAACGCTATCACGGCCTGCCGCTCGCTTACGTCGGCCACTCCTTCGGAGGTCAGGCGCTGGGGCTGATCGAGAACAACAGCGAGATTTCGCGCGCGGCGTTCGTCGCCTCGCAGGCCGCAACCTGGCGGCTGATGACCTCGCCGGAAAAATATCGCATCTTCGCCTCCATGAACCTCATTGGCGTGCCGCTGGTCCACGCGCTCGGTTACGCGCCGGGTTGGGTTGGCATTGGCGAGGATTTGCCGAAGGGTGTCTTTCTGCAATGGGCCGATTGGGTTTCGAGCCCGCGCTATCTCTTCGACTCCAAACTGCCGGCGCTCGAAAATTTTGCCAAGTTCAAAGGCGAGATGCGCGCGCTCTGCTTCTCAGACGACCCCTGGGCGACGCGACCCGCGGTCGAGCTGCTCACCTCAGGTTTCACCGCGATCAAGCCGGAAGTGCTGACCGTGAAGCCATCCGACGTCGGCGCCAAGGCGATCGGCCATTTCGGCTTCTTCCGCCCCGATCACCGCGACACGTTGTGGCGCGGCGTCGCGGAGTGGATCCAGGGGGAGTGAGGGTCACGCCTTATTGAAGGCAGCAGCCTCCTTCCCGTCATCGATGACAATGAAACTGCTTTCCGCCGTCGCCGTTTGCCAACTTGTACCGTCGGCAACGCGATCGATCGCGTATCCCGGACGCGGCGAGGAGATCATGCAAGATTCCACCAAGAGCGCTCTCGTCAGCGGGAGCAAGGTTCCCGAAGTCACGCTCGGCTTCTGGATCATCAAGATCGCCGCCACAACGTTGGGCGAGACCGGCGGCGACACCGTCACGATGACGCTGAACTGGGGCTACCTCGCAGGCACATGCCTGTTCCTGGCGGCGATGGTCATCCTCGTCGCGGCACAGATCCGCGCGCAAAGATTTCATCCGGCGCTGTATTGGGCAACCATCGTGGCCTCGACTACCTTTGGCACCACGATGGCCGACTTCGCTGACCGTTCGCTCGGTATCGGCTACCCCGGCGGATCGACGCTGCTGCTCACCTGTCTCGTGCTGGTGCTCGGCCTCTGGTACCGCAAGGAGGGAACGATCTCGGTCAACAGCGTCAGCACGCCGCGGGCGGAAGCCTTCTATTGGGGCGCGATCACGCTCTCGCAGACGCTAGGGACCGCGATCGGCGACTGGATCGCCGACATCGGCGACATGGGCTATCGCGGCGGCGCACTGATCTTCGCGGCGGGACTGGCCGTCATCGCGGCGCTGTATTTCTGGACCCGCGTCTCGCGCGTCACGCTGTTCTGGACCGCCTTCATTCTGACCCGACCGCTGGGCGCAACTGTCGGCGACTTCCTCGACAAGCCGCTCGATCACGGCGGACTTGCCCTGAGCCGACCACTGGCCTCGGCCGTGATCGCGACGTTCATGGTGGTCTGCCTGCTGCTGATCCCGCAACGCGCGGGACAGCATCCGGGTGAGCCGGCCCAGGAAACCGGTTAGCGAATGATCGTCGTCAGCGACGAGTAGCGCTTGTTCGGCTTGGCCTCGGCTGCCGAGAACTGCGCAAAGGCGTCGCTGACGCGGGTCGCCGGCGGTGTGTTGCTGGCGAAGCGGAATTCCTGCGGCCTCGGCGCGTAGAAGCTGGCGCTGTAATAGGAATCGTCGAAGCGCGCCTCGCCGACCCCGAACAATGTGTCGCATGCGAACAGGAGTGCGTAGACTCCCACGACCGCTGCGACGACCTCCTTGAGAACTGACATATCGATGCCCTGCCCTTTTGCGGCAGGATGCAGGCCGGTTCCAAATCTCTGGTTTAAGGCGCCGTGCTTCTTGTCCGCACGGTTTGCCGCCCGTGAGCGGATTGCAGACAAATTTATCGATATCGAGAAAAGAGAGCCCGCCTGACCGGACGGATCAGGCGGGCTCCAGGGTCTGGCCGCTCGGGAGGTATCAGACGGCCAAATTCATCCAGACAGCCTTGGGCTCGGTGAAATTGTCGAGCGCGGCGGTGCCGTGCTCGCGGCCGAGGCCGGAGTCGCGCTCGCCGCCCCAGGGCAGCCGCACGTCGGTATAGCCATAGGTGTTCATCCAGACCGTGCCGGCGCGGGCCCGCTTGGCGAAGCGCTGCAGCTTGCCGATATCACGGCTCCAGACGCCGGCGGCGAGGCTGTAGGCCGTGCCGTTCGCGATCCGCAGGGCATCAGCCTCGTCAGTGAACTTGATGACGCTGACGACCGGCCCGAAGATTTCCTCCTGCGAGATCCGCATCTCGTGGGCGACGTCAGCGAACACCGTCGGGCTGACGAAATAGCCGCGCTCGCCGACCTTCTCGCCACCGGTGACGAGCCTCGCGCCCTCCTTCTGGCCGATATCGACATAGTCGAGGATCGACTTCATCTGCTTTTCGGAAATCACAGGCCCGAGCGCGGTCTTGCGGTCGAGCGTATCGCCGATTCTGATCGATTTCGCACGCGCGGCGAGCCGCTCGACGACCTCGTCATACGCCCTCTCCTGCACCAGCACGCGCGAGCCGGCCGAGCAGACCTGGCCGGCATTGAAGAAGATGCCGGACGCCGCAGCCTTGCTGGCCGCTTCGAGATCGGCATCGTCGAAAATCACGTTGGCCGACTTGCCCCCGAGTTCGAGCGAGACACGCTTGAAGTTGCTGGCCGCACCCTTCATGATTCCGCGCCCCACGCCCGGCGAGCCGGTGAAGGTGACCTTGTCGACATCGGGGTGATTGACCAGCGCGTCGCCAACGACGCGGCCCGGCCCCGTCACGACGTTGAAGACACCCGCCGGCAAGCCGGCTTCGAGCGCAAGCTCGGCGATGCGCAGCGCCGACAGCGAAGTCAGCTCGGCCGGCTTCATCACGATGGTGCAGCCGCAGGCCAGCGCCGGGGCGAGCTTCCACATGCCGATCATCAGCGGGAAATTCCACGGCACGATCGCCGCGACCACGCCGACCGGCTCGCGCATGGTGTAGGTCAAGGCATCGTCACGCACCGGCACGACATCGCCGCTGATCTTGTCGGCCCAGCCGGCGTAATAGGTCAGCGTGTCCACGGCGGCCGGAAAGTCCTGGCGCGCCGTCGCCGAGATCGGCTTGCCGGCGTCGATCGACTCCAGCTCGATGATCTCGTCGGCGTGCGCCCTGAGCAGCTCCGCCCAGCACAGCAGGATCCGCCCACGCTCGGAGGCGCGCATCGTGCGCCACGGGCCTTCGAAGGCGCGGCGCGCGGCGGCCACCGCGAGCTCGACATCGGCCTCGCCGCCTTCGGCGATGGTGGCGATGATTTGGCCGGTGGCGGGATTGAGGGATTTGAAGGTGCGGCCGGAGATGGCGGGCAAACGGCGGCCGTCGATGAGCAGATGCTGCGGCCGGGCCATGAACTCGGTGGCCGGCGAATGCGCAAAGTCATATGCAACAGAGATCATATTTCCTCCTGATTTGGTATACCAGACTAGGCGCCTATTCGCCGGAGTAAATATGATATCGTTTGCAAATGGCCGCTCCACATATGAAGTGGAATTCATAAGGGTGTCGAATGCTTCAGATTGAGATCGAGGCTATTTGGCGGTTTCGCCGGGAGGACAGTCCGCGGACCGCCGTCGTCATGCTGGGCGTCCTCAATGAAATCAGGAAGACCGGAAAGATCACGAGCGCTGCGAGCGATGCGCACCTGTCCTACCGCCATGTCTGGAATCTGATCGAGCAATGGTCGGAGTTCTTCGGAACGCCGCTGGTGGAAACCCAGCGCGGCAAGGGCTCGAAGCTCACGCCGTTCGGTGAGCGGCTGGTGTGGGCCGGCGAGCGCATGCAGGCGCGGCTCGGGCCGCAGTTGGAAAACCTCGCGCAGGAGCTTGCAAGCGAGATCAAGCCGTTCCTGGAGCAGCGCCCCGCCGTGATCCGCGTCCATGCGAGCCACGGCTTTGCGGTGGCAAAACTGCGCGAATTCCTCGACCGCGAGCCCGGCATCGGCGTCGACCTGCGTTATGTCAGCAACCAGCATTCGCTGGTGTCGCTGGCGCAAGGCGCCTGCGACCTCTCCGGGCTGCATCTGCCGCACGGTGCACTGCGCGCCCAGGGCATCAAGGCCGCACGCGAATGGCTCGATCCGCGCGAGGACCGCATCATCAGCTTTGTGACGCGCGAGATGGGCCTGATGGTCGCACGCGGCAATCCCCAGCGTATCGCTTCACTCGATGACCTCACCAAGCCAAATGTCCGCTTCGTCAACCGCGATCACGATTCCGGCACGCGCCTCTTGTTCAATCAATTGCTAGCTGCCCACGGTATCGATGAAGGCAGGATCAACGGCGCCCAGCAGATCGAATTCACCCACGCCGCGGTTGCGGCCTATGTCGCGAGCGGCATGGCGGACGCGTGCTTCGGCGTCGAGGCGGCCGCCCGCCAGTTCGGCCTCGATTTCATCCGCATCCTCACCGAGGATTATTTCTTCGTCTGCAAGCGCGCCTTCCTCGAGACGGAGCCGATGCAGCGCATCCTCGACATCATCCGCAGCCACGATTTCCGCGCAGCCATCGCCACCCTGCCCGGCTACACTGCATCCGACACCGGCACCGTCACCGGCGTGAAGGCGTTTCTGGAGATGCACGCCGTGCGATGAGCTGGATGCCGCATTCACCTTGTTCGCAGCGGGCAAGAATGGCAATCTTGGTTTAGAGTCATTCAAGAGATCCCGTCATGTCGCGCGCGAGCGCCAAATCCCTGCCCCAGCTCAGCCTTCGCATCGACCTCGACGGCGAGGACCGGATCGGGCCTGGCAAGATCGAGCTTCTGGAGCAGATCCGCGCGCAAGGCTCGATTTCCGGGGCCGGCCGCGCCATGGACATGTCGTACAAGCGCGCCTGGGATCTCGTCGACGAGATCAATCGCATCTGCCGGCATCCCGCGGTCGAGCCGCAGGCCGGCGGCAAGAACGGCGGCGGCGCGATGCTCACGCCGTTCGGCGAGAAACTCGTGGCGCGCTACCGCAAGATCGAGCGCGACGCCGCACGCGCGGTGCACAAGGACCTGGAAGCGCTCAAGAGCGACATCGCCCGTTCCCGCAAATCGTGAGCCGGTCAATACGGATGAACGAGCCCCTGATCGTTCGGCACGCACTGCGCGCCGATCTTCCGCAGCTTCTCGCACTTTACCATCACCTCGTTGCCGAGGACGAAAGTCCGCCGCTCGACCTCGCCGCGCAGCGCCTCGATGAATTGCAGGCCTATCGCGGAAGCGCGGTCTTCATCGGGCTCACCGCAAGTTCCCTCGTCGCATCCTGTACTCTTGTCGTGATCCCCAATTTGACACGCGGCGGACGGCCTTACGGCTTGATCGAGAATGTCGTCACCGATGCTGCGTTCAGGGGCCGCGGCTATGGCAAGCGCATGCTGGAGGCTGCCGTCACCGCCGCGTGGCAGGCCGATTGCTACAAGGTCATGTTGATGACAGGCTCGAAGAAGCCCGCGACCCTCGCCTTTTACACTTCGGCCGGGTTCGAGCAGACCAAGACCGGCTTTCAGATCCGGCGTTTGCCACCCAGGGCAGAGGGTGCAGATTGACGATTTTCGCATTTCGTCTCTATCTGCCGGGTCGGCTTCCTGATGAGATCGCACGATGCTGCTGATTGGGGTCAATCGCTCACCATTTACGCGGCGCGTTGCGATCACGCTCAATATCTACGGCGTGCCGTTCGAGCAGCGTCCACTGTCCGGTTTCGGCAACCGCGCCGAGGTCAGGGCCAGCAATCCACTTGGCCGAATCCCCGCGCTCGTGCTCGACAGCGGCGAGACATTGATCGACAGCGACGCCATCGTCGATCATCTCGACGAAGTCTATGGTGGCAACCAACCGCTCACGCCGCGCGATGGCGCCGATCGCCGCGCCGTCTTGAAGGTCTCGGCCATGATGATGGGCGCGTGCGAAAAATGCCTTCACGCGGCCTATGAGGGAAACCACCGCCCACCGGAAATGGTGCACCAGCCCTGGATCGACGATTGCATGGCCCAGGCGGCAAACGCACTCAGCGCGGTCGAAGCCATGATCGACCCGAAGCAGCCCTATCTGCTGCTCGGGCGCCTCACCCAGGCCGATGTGACCGCCGTCGTCGCCGAACGCCTTGCACGTGCCCGCGGCATCGACACGGATAGTCGCACGCCGAAGCTCCGCGCGTTGACAGGCAGGCTCGCGGAACAGCCGTCCTTCCAGGTGCGCGAGCCCTAGTTCGGCCGCACCGTCATCTCCGGCATCGGCTGGACCAGCGCTTCACTCAGCAGGCTCTGCTCGTTCTTCGGGATCGAGAAGCGGACCTTGAAGCCGTCCTCGGTCTCCAGCGTGATGATGCGCTGGGTCGTGTCGGTGGATTGTTCCAGCACCCAGGACGCCAGCGGATAGGCGTAGCGCAGGCTCTGATCGCCGTAGCGGGCCTTCAGCGCCGCTTCGAGCAGCCCGGGCAGCGTCATGATGAGCGCGCCGACCTGGTTGAGCGAGACGCTGACCGCGGCGGGATTGCCCGACACATCCTCGAAGCCCAGCGAGATCGCACCGCCATCGGCGGCCACCTCGCAGGTCGTGAGCTGCCTCACCTTGATTTCCATCGCCAGTCCCGGAACGCACATCGCTATATCCGTCACGATATATCGATAGGTCGCGCCGCGTCCAGCCGCTTTTTCTGGAATTGATCGACATCCGAGGGTCTGCGAAATTCTCAAATGGTGCCGCGGACCAGCGGGTCAGAAGACCGGCTCGTCCCTCAACGCCGCGATCACCTGCTCGCCCGGCGCGGTCAGGCGATAGGTCACGAGCGGACGGCTGGACGGCGGCTTGCGGTCGATCTCGACGATGTAGCCGCGCACCATCAGCGCTTCGAAGCTGCCATAATAGCCGTACATGCTGATCTGGTTCTGCTTGAGCAACTTGAACTCGCGCAGCAGGCGGATCTCGTTGCCCGAAAGCAGCGAGCGGCGCACGCGCTGCACGAAGCTCGCGCGCTGCTCGAACCAGGCAGCGTCGGGCAGCTCGCGCGAGGACGGCAGGGTGTCGCGGTCGCACGGACGCGCCGCGACACCGGCTTGCGCCACTGGCGGCGACGGCGTGCTGCTGCCGACTGCGTCCCTGGCATCGTCGAGCGACGCGATCGGCCAGCGCCGCTTGTTGTCGACCATCACAGGCGGCGGCACGACGTTGTCGCGCACCAGCTGCTCGAAACGGCCGGCGGTCACGCCAACATAAGCAGCCGCGCGGCGGCGGTCGACCAGACCGGCATCCCGCTGATCCAGCTCGCAAGCGATCGTCTCGTTCACCCCAAAATCCCCTGCCGCATCGTTGCGGGCACGTCGCCGCGCGGGCCCGGGGGGCCCGTTGGCAGACGACACTAGGGTGAAACCGGCGCTCTCAAAAGGCAGAGAATTTCGTACAGGTGGCTGCCGTTTCGGCAACAGCTATAGTGGCGGGAGGGATCCCATGCGCTTTCACTCGCCGTCCATCCAGTATTTCCATGCTGTCCGCCGCACCGGCTCGATCCGAGCCGCGGCGCGCCTCCTCAACGTCGCCTCGTCGGCCGTCAGCCGCCAAATTCTCAAGCTCGAACAGGAGGTTGGATCACCCTTGTTTGAGCGAACCGCCCGCGGCCTGACGCTGACCACGGTCGGCGAGATGCTGGCTCGCCACGTCATGAACGTGCTCCAGGACCTCGACCGCTTCCGCTCCGACGTGGCGTCCCTGTCCGGGACCTGGCACGGCAATGTCAGCATCGCCTGTATCGAGTCCCTCACGGAATCGGTGTTGCCGGATTTGATCGCCCCGCATTGCGGCCGGGCGCGGCGCGTCAGCTTCACCACGGAGGTGATGGGTTCGTCCGACGTGCTCGAAGCGCTGCGCCGGGGCGAAGCCGATATCGGCATCGCCATCGCGCTGAGGCATCCACCCGACCTGCGCCAGGTCGCATTGAAGCGGTTTCGCCTCGGGGCGCTGGTCGCCCGCGAGCATCCGCTGGCGCGCCGCAAGACCGTGACGCTGGCGCAATGCCTCGCCTTCCCCGTCATCCAGGCGCTGCCGGAGCTGTCGATCTACCATCTGCTCCAGCCTTTGATCGCGCAGCTTTCCGAGACGCCGGAGCCGGCGATCCAGGCCAACTCGATCGACCTGATGCGCGAGCTCGCCGCACGCGGCGTCGGCGTTGCGTTCCAGACCCAGCTTGGCATCAACCGACTGTTACGCGACGCCCAGCTCGTGTTCCTGCCGCTCGACAATGCCGGAAGCCCGGTCTGGTCCGATCTCGGCATCTATGTCCGCGCCGAGCGCACCTTGCCCGCCTTCACGGACTCATTTCTCCAGGAGCTGGTGCGCGAATTGGGCGAGCGCGAGCGGCGCGAGACTGCGGCGTATCCACACATCGCATGACCTGCATGTGTGCCCCGGCGCCCGCGCCCCACGAATCGCCGCTAAACTGGCAGTAGTTTCCGGGATAGGAACAGCGCCTGGCTGTCTGATAATTACTCCAGTACCAGCTCCCACGTCCGATGGATCAGGGATACCGACATGCCGATCAATCGGCTGAAGCCATCGCGAGTCCTGAACATCGAGCGTTACTCGGATTTCAGCGAATTTCGCGCCAATGAGGTGCTCGGCCTCGGCACCTCTACGCCGCTTCGGCCGCGCGAGTTCTCGCTGGCGCGCGCCATCCTGCCGCTTCAGAACGGGCTGTTCGTGCTTCAGCGCGCCTTTGCCCGGCGCTTCGAAGCCGAGATGGGAACGGACAACGGCATCGGCCTCGTTGTTCCTCTCTCATTCCACTCCATCACCAACGGCGCCGAGGTCGACAGTTCGACCATCGGCGTGGTGCGCGGCAAGGCGCCCGTCTGCTCGATCGAGCATCGTCCCAACACCTATCTCATGGTGCGCTTCAACTCGGACATGCGGCATCGCGGCTGGGCGGACTTCAACTCCGGCCTCGCCTTTGTCCGCACGCAGGACGACCCAATGGCGCGCCTGCGTGCCATTTTCCTGGAGATGTTCGCGTTGGCATCGGCTTGCGAGGATACCAGGCAGTTCGAGGCGCTCAACCGTCCGATCCAGGAGACGCTGCTCGCGGCGCTCGACGAGGCCTTGGTACCTTCAGAGGCTCATACCACCCGCCCCGGCTCCTTCGACAAATACCGCAAGCTGATCGAACGGCTCGACGAGGTCGTCGAGTTATTCGGCAGCAAGCCACTTTATAGCGACGACCTTGCCACCACCCTCGGCGTGTCCGCGCGCACGCTCCAGGTCGCGACGCAAGCCGTGCACGGCGTGAGCCTGCACCACTACCTGCGCCTCAAGCGGATGTGGGCGGTTCGCATCCGGCTCATGGTCGGAGGCAGCGGATTGACCGTGAAGGCCGCTGCGCTCGGCAACGGCTTCTGGCACCTCGGCGACTTCTCGATGGGTTACAAGCGCGCCTTCGGCGAAGCGCCGTCCGAGACGCTGGCACGGAGCCGGCGTCTCTGACCTCGCTCACGCGTGACCGTTCTCCTTGCGATGCCCGTTCTCGCTGAGACGGTCGACCCAGGCGATGCCGATCGCGGAGATGATGAAGGTCAGGTGGATCAGCACCTGCCACATCACGCCGGTCTCGGTGAAATTGCTGCGCGTGGTGCCGAGATTGCCGGCCTCGATGAACGTCCTGAGCAGCGAGATCGAGGAGATACCGACGATCGCCATCGCAAGCTTGATCTTGAGCACGCTGGCATTGACGTGGCTCAGCCATTCCGGCTCGTCGGGATGGCCGCGCAGGTTCAGGCGCGAGACGAAGGTCTCGTAGCCGCCGACGATCACCATCACGAGCAGGTTCGAGATCATCACGACGTCGATCAGCCCGAGCACGACCAGCATGATCTGCTGCTCGCTGGCATCGAACGAGTGCGCGACCAGGTGCCAGAGCTCCTTGAGGAACAGCAGCACATAGACCGCCTGCGCGACGATGAGGCCGACATAGAGCGGCAATTGCAGCCAGCGCGAGCCGAAGATCAGCCGCGGAAACAGGCCGATCGGCGGTTGCGGCGCAAGCGGCGCTGAAGGTGCTTTGGATTCAGGCGACATCGATCACTCCAGGAAGGCGAAGGCAGGAAGGCGAAGGCGGGCTTAGAGACTTGCGATGACAGGCGCGAGCTCGAGCGAGCCGCGATAGATCATCTCGAAGGCGACGTAGACGATGATGGCGAGTCCGACATAGGCGATCCAGCGCTGCGTCTGGAGCACGCGGCCGAGCAGATCGGCGGCAACGCCCATCAGCGCGACCGACAGCAGCAGGCCGAACGCCAGGATGTAGGGATGCTCGCGCGCGGCCCCGGCGACCGCGAGCACGTTGTCGAGCGACATCGAGACGTCAGCGGCAACGATCTGCATCGCCGCCTGCCTGAATGTCTTGCGCGGCGCCGGCGGGCTGGTCGCGCCGCCGCCATGGCTGAAGGCGAGCTGGCCGGACTGCGCAGCCTGCTCGCGCAGCTCGCGCCACATCTTCCAGCACACCCACAGCAGCAGCACGCCGCCGGCCAGCAGCAGGCCGATCACTTGCAGAAGCTGGGTCGCGACGCCGGCAAAGACAATGCGCAGCGCGGTCGCGGCTATGATGCCGACGACGATGGCGCGGCGGCGCTGCTCGGCCGGCAAGCCGGCGGCGGCAAGGCCGATGACGACGGCATTATCGCCGGCGAGCACAAGGTCGATCAGAACGACCTGGACTAGCGCAGTCAGCGCGTCAGCCGTGATGAAGTCGATCATGTCTCATCATTCTTCGAAGCGGACGGATCCAGCCAGTGCGGCTTGCGGCGCTCGATCCAGTCAAAGGCCTTTGAGCGTGACGCGCGCAGCGCCGGCACGTCCTCGGCGAGCAGCGCGAGGCCAAGCGGCAGCATCCAGATGCCGAGCACCGGCAGGAAGGACAGCACGCCACCGACGATGAGCAGCAACCCTGCGGGAATCCGGACCCAGCGGCTGGAGGGTTGCAGGAGATAGTCGACGATGCCGGCAAGTCGCGACGGCAGCCGATGGACGAGCGCGTCGAGCCGCGGGTCGCCACCGGCAGGCCTGCCGCTGGCACCCTCGAATTTCGTCCTCTGCTCGTCAGAAGCTGCGCTCATGCTCACGCCTTCGCGGCCGCGCTGACCGCGCCGACCGGCTTGGCGCGCGGCAGCACCAGCGTCAGCAGGCGCAACAGCTTGATCGCCTGCACTTCGTGCGGATGCACGTCTTCGTCCGCCGCGGCGACACGCTCCGACAGCTCGATGAGATGGGACGACAGCGGCAGGTCCGAGACCGGACGCAGCGTCTCGATCACGACATTGGCGAAGTCGGGCTCCTCGAGCCGTACGGCGAGCTCATCGAACATGGACGACAAGCGGTCATCACTGATGTGCGGCGCCAGATCGCGCTCCCTGATAAAGCGGATCACCTCGTCGCGCTCGACCGGGGAGACGCGACGGTCGGCGACAGCAACAAGCGCGCCTGCGATCACCAGCGCCACGGCAGCCTGCTCTTTGAAGCGCGATGGCTCGGTGATCTCGGGTTCGATGGGATTGGAATAGTTGGCGTCAGACATCGTCGCTCCTCATTCTTGCGAAATGGCCGCGCGGAGCTTGCGATGGGGACGATTGGGTCGGAGGGAACTTCAGAAGGCCCGACAATCGGCCGATCCATCGCATTCGCGCGGGACAGGTCATCCGACATCGCGAGGTTTTGCTGAGATGCTCAGCGTCCTCGCCAGAGGGGCCCGGATTCTTGTTCGCTTCAGAGATAAAGATGCGTGGGTCTGAATCAAGGCGACATCACTGCGACCTGCCGCCGCAGAGCAGTTCCATGTGCCCAACTGCCTCAACGTCGTCATTGCGAGCTACGCTCGCAATGACAGAGGGATGCCGATCTACCCCACCCGCTCCACGAGATGCGCGCGCGATGGTGACGGATCGAACCGGTCGCCGAAATATTGCGTTTCGTGCGCCACCAATCCGTCACGGAATTCCATGATGCTGACGACGTAGGACGGCACGTCGTCATAGGTCAGCACGAATTCGCTCACCCAGAGATCGCCGCCGCCTACGATCCGCCGCACCGTAAAGCGTTTCTTGTTCGGCTGCACGAAACGGCTCTGCTGAATGTTCCGGCGTCCGCGAATGCGTTCGCCGGACTGCGGATAGTCGAGCACGGCATCCTCGCGATAGATGTCATGCTCGGCCTCGAAATCATTTGCATCCGAAGCCTCCCAATGGCGCTGCAGCGCCGCGCGCGTAGCCAGGTCATCCATCGCGATCTCCCGCCTTGTCGTTCCTGTGTTAAATCAGCGCGCAGGCGGCCGGCGGCAAGACCATCTAGCAAAGTCTAACAACGCCTAACGTGCTAAAATCGCGATCCGGACGCAGATTGACACTGCCTCGATCCGGACTCCGCCCGGTCGCAGCGCCGCTCTGATCACACCGGGGAACAGAAATGGCACGCTTGCTGTCCGTCAATGTTGGCCTGCCGCGCGACGTCCCCTGGCAAGGCAGGACGGTCCATACCGGCATCTGGAAGGCTCCCGTCGAAGGCCGGCGCAGGGTAAAGCAGCTCAACATCGACGGCGATGGCCAGGGCGATACCGCTGGTCACGGCGGGGAGCAGCGTGCGGTGTACGTCTATCAGGACGAGTCCTATCGTTACTGGCAAGACCATCTCGGGCGCTCGAACCTCGTCCCGGGTCAATTCGGCGAGAACTTCACGGTCGAAGGCCTCGCCGATACCGACGTCTGCATCGGAGATCGTTACA
>Ga0209148_1000376_pt1 | contig 54217 bp, 50 predicted proteins | sample AraplaCol_mMF_r2_2_FD_184288 | JGI IMG/M metagenome (GOLD analysis project Ga0209148, IMG submission 184288) | Arabidopsis root microbial communities from North Carolina, USA - plate scrape CL_Col_mMF_r2 (SPAdes) (version 2) | ecosystem: Host-associated > Plants > Roots > Endosphere | place...
CGCAGGCCCCCTCAAGAATCTGCGGCCATCACGGAGGACGCATGCTTCCCTATGTCGCCCACGACCCTCGCTTCGAGAAGCTGGTCATCGGCCATGTCAATCTCGAAAAGCTCACCAGCGGCTGCCGCTGGGCCGAAGGCCCCGCCTATTTTCCGGCCGGGCGCTACCTGATCTGGTCCGACATCCCGAACAACCGGATGATGCGGTTCGACGAGACCGACGGATCGGTCTCGGTGTTCCGTTCGCCGAGCTTCAATTCCAACGGCAACACCACCGACCGCCAGGGGCGGCTGGTGAGTTGCGAGCATTTCATGCGGCGCGTCACCCGCACCGAGCATGACGGCTCGATCACCGTGCTCGCTGATGCGTTCGAAGGTAAAAGGCTGAATTCGCCCAACGACGTCGTGGTCAAGTCGGACCATTCGATCTGGTTCTCCGATCCGACCTACGGCATCGACAGCGACTATGAGGGCCAGCAGAGCCCCTCCGAGATCGGCGCCTCCAACGTCTATCGGATCGATGCCAACTCGGGTGCCATCACCCGCGTGGTGTCCGACCGGGTGCAGCCGAATGGCCTCGCCTTCTCGCCGGACGAGACGCGGCTTTACGTCGCCGACACCGGCGCAACGCATGTGCGCGGATTGCCGCCGACCATCTGGTCCTATGAGGTCAAGGGACAGACCGTCGGAGAAGCCTCGCTGTTCGCGACCTGCCCGGACGGGCTCTATGACGGCTTCCGCGTCGACATCCATGGCAACATCTGGACCTCGGCCGGCCGCAGCGTGTTCTGCTATGCGCCCGATGGGGCTCACATCGGCACGGTCCCGATCGGCGAGATCGTCGCCAATGTCTGCTTCGGCGGCCCGCGCCGCAACCGCCTCTATATCTGCGGACAGACCTCGCTGTATTCGATCTATCTCAACACGCGGGCGGCGGTGTAGGGCGCGCAGCGAGCTACACAGCCTCGCTCGCTGCATATTGCTCGCGTGAGCCGGCCTGATACGCACCGGCGCTCGATCGCTCCTCGATGTGGTCCGCAACAAACTCGGCATCACGCCCGATGCCGACGAACCGGCCCGAGCCCCAGGTGTAGAGCCACGGAAGGCCCACAACATAGGCGCCGTCGACCGAGGTGATGCCGCGCTTGTGGGTGGGATAGCCGGTGCCGTCGAACATCGGCAGGTCGACCCAGGACCAGTCGGAGCGAAAGCCCGTCGTCCAGATGATACCAGTGATGCCGCTCGCGGCGAGATCGAGCTCCGTGGGCACTGCGGTGGGAGACCATACGGGCTCATAGTGAGGCGTCACGGGCGCGGCGATCTTGTTCCTTGCGATGTGCTCGTCGATCATTCGGCAGATGCCGTTGTAGACCCTGTCGGCATTGTCGAGATTGACCTGGAGATCATCGCCAAGCTGCAGGCGCGTCCCGCGGCCGTCCTTGAGGCGGCCATAGAGCTTCATGCCCTCGAGCGCGAATTTGCGCAGGTCGATGTCGCGGCCGCCGTCCCGCCCGGTCAGGTAGTGGTTGGCGTTCTTGCGAACTCCCTCTTTCAGCGAATGCTTGTCGACGGGCAGGTCGTATTGGCCGAGATCGTCGAGCCAGTCGACGGCGTCGCGGCCGCGATAGAAACGCGGGCATCGCGGCGCGCTGCCGACGGCGAGATGCACCTTGCGACCCGCCAGATGCAGATCCTCCGCGATCTGACAGCCCGATTGCCCGCTTCCCACCACCAGGATCTCGCCCGGGGGCAGCTGATCCGGGTTCCGGTAGGCGGACGAGTGGATCTGCGTGATCGAGGTATCGAGCCGGTCGGCAAACGGCAGCACTTTTGGAACGTGATAGCCGCTGACCGCCAGCACGACGCTGTCGGCTGCGATCTCGCCGGCGTCAGTCTCGAGTGCGAAGCCGCGACCGGATTGCCTGAGGCGTGTCACGGCGATGCCCTCGCGGACCGGCGCATCGATGTGCCTGGCGAAGTCCTCGATATAGGTAACGATCTCGTCGCGCAGCATGAAGCCGTGCGGATCGCTGCCGGCATAGGGAAATCCCGGCAGCTTGCATTGCCAGTTCGGCGTCACCAGGCAGAACGCGTCCCACCGCTGCGTCTTCCAGGAATGCGCAATGGTGTTCTTCTCCAGCACGACATGGTCGATGCCACGCGCCTTGAGTTGCGCGCTCATCGCAAGGCCGGCCTGGCCGCCGCCGATCACGACGACCGGATAGTGAGTGTGAAGGTCGGGCATGATCAGCTCCTGCTAGTCTTCAAACGAAACGATGGTGACGGAAGCACCGGGCGTGGCCTCGAACTGTGCGGCGGTCGCCTCGATCCTTGCGAGTTGCCCGAGCGCACGCGAGCACAGAAAACCGTACTTCTCGCGGACGCGCTCAGCCGCGATCGTCAGCGCAATGCGGCTGCGCTCGCGAAAGTCGTCGAGCGCATAGGTGGTACCAGGAACGAAATGATCCCTGATGACGAGCGAGGGCGAATAGCAGGCCTCGATCCGCTCATCTGGCCAGCGCACGCGGAAGTGCATCTCAGGCATAATGCACCTCGCGCATCTCCTGATAAGTCGCCATGTGGGCCATGGCGGTGCGGCTCCAGTCGTGACGCCGGGCGACCCTGGCGCCACCAGCGATCAGGCGCGAACGCAGCGGCTCGGCCAGCGCGCTAAGAGCGGCATCCGCGATCGAGCCTGCGTGATGCGGATCGCACCAGGCGACATCGTCGGCGCCGAGATATTCCGTGAACGGTGCGACACGCGAGACCACGGCCGGCACGCGAGTGGCCATCGCTTCCAGCACAGCCAGGCCAAAGCCTTCGCGCAAAGACGGGAACAGCAGCACATCGGCGAGCCGAAACAGCGACGGCATCTCGGCATCCGGCAGCGGACCGGTCTCGATCACGGTATCAACAGGCAGTCCCGCATCGCGGAGCCGCGAGTTGAACTGTTGCCGGTAGAGATCATGGTCCAGCAGAGAAGCACCGCCGGCGATGACGAGCTGGGCGGACCGGTGCACGGCATGCACCTGCCGGAAGGCCTCGACGATGCCGAGCGTGTTCTTGCGCTGCTCGACGCCGCCGATCGAGAGCACGATCGGACCTTCGCGAAGGCCGAGCCGGGCCCGCAATACTTCATCACCAGGCGCTGCGACGGGCGAATAGCGTACCGTGTCGACGCCGTTTCCGACCAGCGTCGCCGCGCGTGACATCTCCGCCTCCAGCTGCGCCTGCCAGAGGTGGCTGACGACGAACAGGCCGTCGGCGTGGACGATGGAGCGGCGGTCGAGCTCGCAGAGCCGCTCGTCGGTGAATGCATCGATGTGGTGAACGGTGCGGACATAGCGTTGGATCAGGCCGCGCTGCTTCAGCGTTGCGAGCGCATTGCCGGAGATGCCGTCCTGGGCGTGGAAGACGTCGAACTGGCGATACGCAGGATCTTCAAAGTACCTGACATAGTCGGCGATACGCATTTCGACCATCGCGGCGACGTCGCCCGACGCAGCCGATGCGGGCACGGAACGCGTCGCGGCGACGCTGCGGCGGAAGAAGCCCTTGCCGGCGGGATCAGGCGCGTGCACGACCGGCATATGTCCCAACGTCGCAAGGGCGTCGGCAAGCGCAAGCGCGTGCACCACGCCCCCTCTTGGATTGGTGGAGTGGGTGAGGATCGCAATGCGAAGCCGGGACGAACTGCCGCTCATGCCACGCTCCGCTGCCGAAGGCTCGGCGCTGGCGCACAGCCGATCAGCGGCTGCGTCGCAAAATCCCAGACCGTTGCGCGGGCTGAACCGGCGCTGATATCGACGCTGGTCCCGGCGCTGACCTCTCCGATCGCGGCTGCGGCGATGCCGCGCCGCTGGAAGCGCGACAGGATCTCGTCGACATCGTCGGGCTTGGCCGACAGCAGGTAGCCGAAGCTCGGGAACGTCAGCAGCCAGCGCTCAAGCGGCGCGCCAGCGGGAATCGGAATCGCCTCGACGTCCAGCGTGATGGCGACCTGCGAGCACTCGGCCAGCATCGCCGCGGTGCCGACAATGCCGCCCTGGCTGATGTCCTTGGCAGCAAGTGCGAGCCCCGCCTCGGCGATCGATGGCAGGATCTCCAGATCGGCGCGCAGCCGTTCCGCCGGCGCGTCCGTCGCCGCCTCCCAATTCGCAAACGGCTCGCGATAACGGCCGCGCAGATCGATCGCGGCAATGAGCTTGTCGCCCGGCCTGGCGTCGAAGCTGGTGAGAAGTCGCCTTGCGCGGCCGAGGATCGCCACGGCAAACTGGCTCTGGCTGCTGCGCACATTGGTGTGACCGCCGATGACAGGCACACCGAACGTCTTCGCAGCGGCCTTCAATCCTTCGAGAATGGGCGCGGCCTTGTCAGCGCCATTCGACCAGATCGCATTGACGATGGCCGTCGGCCGTCCGCCCATCGCGGCAACGTCCGAGATGTTGACCATGGCGCCGCACCAGCCCGCAAACCAGGGATCGGCCGCGACGAATTCATTCATGAAGCCTTCGATGGCAAACAGGGTGTAGCCGTCGCCCTCCGGGATCGCCGCGCAATCGTCCCCCACCGCGATGGCGTCGCTGCCCGACAGCTCGAGCGCGGCCGCAACATCAGCGATGTCGGCCTTGGCGGCGATGCCGCGGCTTTGGCGAAGCGTTTCGGCGAGGTTTGTGAGCGCGGCACCCGTCAGCATCATCAGGCCGCCAGCTTTGCCAGCGACAGGAAGCCGATTTCGGGCGTCCGGAATGGCGGGTAATGGTCGAGATCGGCCTCCATGCGATGGTGTGGCCGGCCATGGAGCTCGAATTCGCCAAGCGAGCGCCAATGCATGTGCTGGAACAGCAGCGCGTTCTGACTTTGCACATTGGCGAGGAAGCGCCGACAACCGCGCGCATGCGCGGAGGACACGGCAAGCCGGATCAGGCCGGCGCCCACCGCGCTGAGACGCCGATAGCTCTTCTCGACGGCAAGGCGCGAGCCCCACCACACATCGGCGTCGTGGTCATCGGTGTGAATGCGCACGGTGCCGACGACCTCGTCCTCGGCGACGCCGAGCAGCGACACAGCCACGAGCGGAATGGCTGAAACGTCGACCGCGTCGCGATCATCGCCTGCAAACACGCCCTGCTCCTCGCAGAAGACCTTGCGCCGCAGGGCCGCGGCAGCAGCGCGTTCCCAGGCTTCGGTTGCGAACTTGACCTGGAATTCCGGCGCAACGAATGGCTTGAACGGCTCGAACATCATGTACTTGCTCCGCGCTCGTAAGTGGACAGGGCCGAGCAGGCGCCGCATTTGCCGCAGCCTGCCTTGATGTCGGTGGCGCGCAAGCCGCCGGCGCGCAGCATCTCGGCGAGCGGACGCAGGATCTCATGCATGAACGCGGCAGACGGCGTCGCATGACTCTCCAGCGGCGTGCCGGCAATCGGCACGAACGGCACGACGAAGGGATAGACGCCGAGATCGATCAGCCGGCGCGACAGCGCGAGGATCTCGGACGGCTCGTCACCGAGGCCAGCCAGGATATAGGTCGAGACCTGACCACGTCCGAACACCGGAACGGCCGCAGCAAAAGCGTCCATGTATTGCGCGACCTGGACCTGCGCCTTGCCCGGCATGATCCTTTGCCGCACGGCGGGCCCGATCACCTCCAGATGCATGCCGAGCGCGTCGACGCCCGAGCTTTTCATGCGCTCGAACCAGGCAAAATCGTCAGGCGGTTCGCATTGCGCCTGGATCGGCAGGTCGACGGCGGCTTTGACGGCCTCTGCGCTCTCCGCAAGGATGCCGGCGCCACGATCGGAGGTGTGCGGCGTGCCTGTCGTCATCACCATGTGCCTGACACCGTCGAGCTCGACGGCGACCTTGGCGACTTCGGCAAGCTGTGCCGGCGTCTTGCGCTCGACCGTGCGTCCTGCCGCGAGCGACTGACCGATGGCGCAGAACTGGCAGGTCTTGGTGCGGCTCTGATAGCGGATGCAGGTCTGCAGCACCGTGGTGGCGAGAACGTCGCGCCCGTGCAGGGTCGCGATCTTCCAATAGGGAATGCCGTCCTCGGTGGTGCGGTCGTAGAATTTGGGGCGCAACGGAAACGAGACATCGGCCAGCACCACGCCGTCACGCGAGATGCGGCTGCGCCCGGCCTCATCAGGACGCTCGACGAGATAGGGGCTTTCGAAGGCCGGCGCGTTGTGGACCGGGATCATCACCGTAGCGCCGTCGATCGTGAACGGCGTGTGATCCGACGGCCCGGCACCGCCGCGGCGGCTGGTGCCCCCGGTCTTGGGATCAGCGAGCCGGACCCCGAAGGACTGCAACTCGTTGATCAGCTGCTCGGTCGGCATCGCCTGGGGTTGCGGCATCTGCGGTCTCATCTGATGGGTCTTTCGAAATGGACGTGAGGCGGTTCGGGTGAAGGCCGTGCATGGGACGCGCGGCCTGGTCGTTCAGCACCAGCGACAGCAGCTCCGGCCGGGCGTAGTGGCCGACCGAATCCATCATCCGCTTGCGCTTGGTGATCAGTGCGAGATCGAGATCGGCAATGAGGATGCCCTCGCCGCTGGTCAGCGGCGGCACCAGATGGTTGCCCTCCGGAGAGACGATCGCGGTCATGCAGCCGCCGCGCAGGCCCTTGCGCAGGCCTTCCTCCGGCGAGATCTTCGCGATCTGCTCTTCGGTCAACCAGCCGGTGGCGTTGACGACGAAGCATCCGCTTTCCAGCGCATGATGCCGGATCGTCACCTCGATCTGGTCGGCGAAGACCTGTCCGACCAGCGATCCCGGAAACTGGGCCGCGTGGATTTCTTCGTGCTGGGCCATCAGCGCGTAGCGGGCGAGCGGGTTGTAATGCTCCCAGCACGCCAGCGCGCCGACCCGACCGACCGCGGTCTCGACCACCTTCAGGCCGGCGCCATCGCCCTGCCCCCAGATCATGCGCTCGTGAAACGTCGGCGTGATCTTGCGGCGCTTCAGCAGAAGCGCGCCGTTCGCATCGAACACGAGCTGGGTATTGTAGAGCGAGCCGTGATCGCGCTCGTTGACGCCAAGCACCACCACCATGCCGTGGCGCTTGGCCGTCTGCGCCACGGCATCCGTCACGGGACCGGGAACGACGACAGCGTTGTCGTAGAGCTGGATGTGTTCGGCGCCGCTCAGGACCGGCGGACGGACAAAGGAGAAATACGGGTACCAGGGAACGAACGTCTCCGGAAAAACGGCGAACTGGACACCCTTGCCCGCCGCTTCCGCGATGGCCGCCAGGATCCGGTCAACCGTGCCGGTCGGCGTGTCCAGATCCGGCGCGATCTGAACAGCGCCGGCCCTGATCGTGCGTTTCGCTGTCACTGTGCTCTCCCTCGTCCGTCGCGCATGCCAAGGTCAGACGGTCCAGGTGTGAATCATGAACGCATCGTCCCTGCGGTGAAGCAGGATGAGGTCGAGCACATCGAGCGGATTGATCGGCCGGATGCCCGGAATCAGCGACGGCTCGCCATGGCCGTAGAGCGCCTGCAGCGCGAACCGGCAGGCATAGACCTTGCCGCCTTCATCCATGAACTTTGCGAGCTGGTTGTTGAAGTTCTGCGCGCCTGGGAAGGCCTCGTCGCCGATCTTCGGAAAGCCGCGCTGAATGCCGAGCGTGACACCGGGACCGTAAAGCAGAACCGAGGTCTCGAAGCCCTTCCGCTTCAGGCGCAGCGCCTGGAGAATATTGACGAGGCCGATCGAGCCTTCGAACGCGACGGTGTGGAAGGTGACCAGCGCCTTCTCACCCGGCTTTGCTTTGACGTCCTCGAAAACCTTCTCTTCGTAGTCGACAAGAAAGTCGCCCTTCTGACGCGCGGGCATGTTCACTGCTGGCATAGACACCTCCTGTTCACGTCCGGCCCTCCCGGATCGAGATCAGGTTTTGCAATCAATGTGCCAAGCAGTGCTCTGCACTACAAATCATCAAACCATACAATATGCATTCATTTCTCCATTCAATGTTGAATGGAGACCTGACTGGATTTGGCTATGCTCCCGTTGTGCTCGAAAAATAGTGCCTGAAAAATACTATGCAGCGCGCCTGATCGATGTGCAACGCGCTCAGCCGGAACCCTCTTCCAAAGCGGCAGAAATCACCGATACAATTGCGCCGGTGCTTGCAACAATATACAGTCAATTCTACTGACGTAATTGACCGGAACCGAGTTATGGCCGACTGGCGACCCGATCTCTCGAGCAGCGACAAGCCGCGTTATCTCGCCATCGCAGATGCGATTGCCGACGACATCGCAGCCGGACGGCTTGTGATCGGCGACCGCCTGCCGCCACAGCGAAAGCTCGCCAAGCGTCTCGACGTCGATTTCACTACTGTTGCGCGCGGCTATGTCGAGGCGCAGAAGCGCGGGCTGATTGAATCCAAGGTCGGACAGGGAACCTTCGTGCGCGACAAGCCGCGGCCGCGGCGTTCGGCAGCGAGCTTTCCGCCCCGGCCCGTCGACCTTTCGATGAACCTGCCGCCCGAGCCCGACGATCCTGAATTGATCGAGCGCATGCAGGCCGGCGCCGAACATGTGCTGCGCGACATCGCATCGCTGCTGCGCTACCAGGGTTTTGGCGGCACGCAGGCCGACAAGGATGCCGCCTCGAGCTGGCTCGGCCGCCGTGCGCTGGTGCCGGCCCAGAACCGCATCTTCGTCTCGCCGGGCGCGCATCCCGCGCTGCTCGGCATCCTCTCGATCCTCGCGAAGGAAGGCGAGGTGGTGCTGTGCGAGGCCATCACCTATCCCGGCATCAGGTCGATCGCCGCGCAGCTTGGCATCAATCTCGTCGGCCTGCCGATGGATCAGGACGGCATCGAGCCGCAGGCGCTGACGGATGCCTGCAAGAAGCTGAAGCCCAAGGCGATCTACCTCAATCCGACGCTGCAGAATCCGACGACGCTGACGATTCCGGACTCGCGACGGCGCGAGATCGTCGCGATCGCACGGCGCTTCAAGCTGCCTGTTATCGAGGACGACGCCTACGGCTTCATTCCCGAGCACGGCCACGGCCATGCGCCCTTCGCTGCGATCGCGCCCGATCTGACCTGGCACGTCGCTGGACTGGCCAAATGCATCGGAGCAGGCTTGCGCGCCGCCTATGTCGTCGTGCCCGACACGCGCTCGGCCTGGCCGTTTGCCTCGGCGCTGCGGTCCGCGACCGTGATGGCATCGCCCCTCACCGTGGCGATCGCGACGCGCTGGATCGAAGACGGCACCGCGGACACGATGTTGCGGTTCATCCGCGCCGAGACGTCAGCGCGGCAAAAGCTCGCCGCCGAAATCCTGCCCAAGGGGTCCTATCGCGGCGATCCCCTCAGCTTCAACCTGTGGGTCGAGCTGCCCACGCCCTGGAGGCGCTCGGCATTCGTGGAGCATATGCGGCAGACCGGCATCGGCGTTGTCGCAAGCGACGCCTTTGTCGTGAGCGATCCGCCGCCCGAGGCCGTGAGAATATGCATCGGCGGCCCGTCAACGCGGACTCAGATCAGGGGAGCGCTCGAATACGCCGCTCACGCGCTGGTCGAAACGCCGGCATTGGCGTCGCCGTTTCTCTGATGGCGCGACGTCAGCTCGTGACGCGCTCGCCGCGTCCGTACACCAGCAGCATGAAGATGATGACGAGGCCGTAGATCACCTGGCGGCCGGCCTCGGGCATGTCCATGATCGACAGCACGCTGTTGAGCAGAACGATCAGCACGACGCCGATCAGCGTGCCGAGATAGCGGCCGCGGCCGCCGAGAATGTTGGTGCCGCCGATCACTACCGCCGCGATCGACGGCAGCAGATAGGCATCCCCCATGCCCTGATAGGCCTTGGTGGAGTAACCGGCGAGCAGAACACCTGCGAGCGCGGCGGCAAGGCCGCAGAGCACGAAGCAGATCACGGTGATGCGGCGGGTGTCGACGCCGGCGAGATATGCGGCGGCCTCCTTGTTGCCGATGGCGTAGACGTAACGGCCAAGCGTCGTGCGCTGGAGAACGATCGTGATGAGCACCGACACGGCGATCCAGACGAACAGGGCATTGGGAATACCGAGCGTGCGATCGCCGGCGAGCATCCGCATCAGGTCGGTGGCGCCGGTCTGCGGCGCATAGCCACCGGTATGAGCGACCATCAGGCCGCGCATCACCGCGTTGACGCCGAGGGTGAAGATCATCGAGGGGACGCGCAGGTAAGCAATCCCGATGCCGTTGATGAGACCGACCACGAGGCCAACGCCGAGCCCGACCGGAATCGCGAGCGGCCCGCCGATCGACGTCGCCATCATCGCGGCGGCGGCGAGCGTCCACGGGACCGACAGGTCGATCTGGGCGATCAGGATCACCATCATCATGCCGGCCGCGACGATGCCGAGGAAGGCGCCGATCTGGAGCTGCTGCAGCAGATAGGTCGGCGACAACAAAGGCGCGCTGCCGAAGCGGGCGATGGTGTAGACCGTGCCGGCGACGAGGATGACGAGGATGAACAGCGCCGCGATCAGGATCGGGCGGTCGTCGCGGGAGAGTCCGAGGGACGCGGTCGTCATCGAAACAGCTCCAGCGTATTCTTGACGCGCAGCACGCCGAGCGCGCCGATGCTGACCGCCCCCAGCAGGATCAGGCCTTCGAACAGCGGCTGCAACAGCGGCGCGATGTCGAAGATGCGGAAGAAGAACGAGATGACGCGCAGCACCATGGCGCCGAAGATCGAGCCGATCGCGCTGCCGGTGCCCCCGAGCAGCGAGGTGCCGCCGATGACGACGGAGGCGATGGAGTTGAGCGTGTAGGCGCCGGCCTGCGGGATGTCGGCATTGCCGGAGGAGGTCTGGATGGCGAGGAACAGGCCGCCGCAGCCGGCGAAGAAGCCGGCGAGCGTGAAGGCCGCGATCTTGGCGCGCTCGATCGGAAGGCCGGACATGTAGGCGGCGCCTTCAGCCGAGCCGACCGCATAGACGGCGCGCCCGATCACGGAACGGCGGAACGGCACCCAGACCAAGAGCGCGATCAGGATCAAGAGTACGAACGGCACCGGGATCCAGGCGACCGGCGCAAACCAGCTGGCGGCGCCGTCGTCGAAAATATGCACGGTCGCGGCGAAATCGCCGAGCGAGTTGGTCAGCGCCCAGTTGAGATCCTCATCGATCTTGCCGCCCGGCGTCGGCCGCACGAACAGCGCGATCCCGATATAGACCGCACCGGTCGCAAGCGTCGCGATGATCGGCTGGATGCGTCCATAAACGACGACGCAGCCATTGATGAAGCCGGCGAGTGCGCCGGTCGCAAGGCACAGGACGATGCCGAGCAGGATGCCGCTCACCCCGCCGGGAAAGGTGCCGAGGCCGAGCTGCAGGCCGAAGATGTCGAGATGCAATGGGGTGCCGTCCGCCGCCCCCGTGAGCAGGTAGCTGGCGAAGCACCCCACCATGGTCATGACGGCGCCGACGGAGAGGTCGAGGCCCGATGCCAGCACCGGCACCGTCTGCGCCATCGCCAGCATGGCGAGCGCGAAGATCTCGTCGCCGTTCTGCACCAGAACCGCCGAGGAGAAGCCCTTGGGGTGCGCGAGGTTGTAGAGCAGATAGAGAATGGTGAACAACAGGACGGCGGTGACGATGCCGATGTTCTGGCGCACCCTGATGGCGATATCGTCAAGCATGGGCGGCGGCTCCGGCAGCATCCGGCGTCGCGGCGTCGATGTTCAGCGCGCTCGCGATGATGTTGGTCTCGGTGAGCTCGTCGCCTTCGAGCTCGCGCACGATGCGCCCGTCATACATGATCGCCACCCGGTCGCAGCAGCCGATGAGCTCGTCGTAGTCGGTCGAGTAGAACAGGATGGCGGCACCCTGGTCGGCGAGCTCGCGCATCAGCCGGTAAAGCTCCTGCTTGGTGCCGACGTCGATGCCGCGCGTGGGATCGTTGAGCAGGATGAGTTTGGGATCGGTCATCAGCCATTTGGCGAGAACGACCTTCTGCTGATTGCCGCCCGACAGCGTGGAGACGGCATCGCCGGGCGCGCCGATCTTGATCTGCAGCCGCGCGATGGCGCGCTTGATCACCTCGTTCTCGCGCGCGCGGTCGACCAGAGGACCGGTCGAGATCGCGTCGAGCGAAGCGATCACCAGATTGTCCGCGATCGACATCGGCAGCATCAGGCCTTCGGTCTTGCGATCCTCCGGCACCAGCGCGATGCCGACCGACTTCGCCGCCGCCGGGGACCCCGGCCGCACCTCGCGGCCTTCGACGGTCAGCCGCCCGGTGACGCCGCGCAGCACGCCGAACAGCGCCAGCAGCAGGGATTTCTGGCCCTGGCCGTCGAGCCCGCCGAGGCCGACGATCTCGCCGGCACCGACGCGGAGCGAGATGCGATCGAGGTGCCTGTCCCAGCTCAGATTCTCGATATCAAGCACCGGCTTCATCGCTTCCCGCGTGGGCTTGGGCGGATATTGGGCCGCGATGTCGCGCCCGATCATGAGCTGAACGATATCGGCGGTCGAGCGCTTGCCCTTGTCGAAGGTCTCGATATGGCGTCCGTTGCGAAACACCGAGGCCCGGTCGGCCAGCGCCTCGACCTCATGCATGCGGTGCGAGATGTAGAGAATGGCAACGCCTTCGGCCTTGAGCCGCGCCAGCATGGCGTAGACCTTCTCGACGTCGGCGCTGGTGAGGGCCGAGGTGGCCTCGTCGAGGATCAAGAGCTGCGGCTTCTTGCCGAGCGCCTTGGCGATCTCCACCACCTGGCGGCGCGACAGCGGCAGGTCGCGCACGCGCATCAGGGGATTGACGTCCTCGCAGCCGATTTCGGCCAGCAGCTGTTCGGCGCGGCGGCGCTGCGCCCGCGCGTCGATCAGGCCGAAGCGGCGTGGCGGCGAAGCGATCGAGATGTTGTCCGCGACCGAGAGGTCGGGCATCAGCGACAGCTCCTGGAAGATGCAGACGACGCCGGCAGCGTTCGCCGCCGACGGCGTCGCGAAGCTGACGTCTTGTCCGGCAAGACGCATGCTGCCGGAATCGGGCTGCACTACACCCGCGATGATCTTGATCAGCGTCGACTTGCCGGCACCGTTCTCGCCCAGTACTGCGTGGATCTTGCCGCGCTCGCAGGCGAAGTCGACGCCTTCGAGCGCGCGTACGCCAGCGTAACGCTTGGAGATTCCTGAGAGCGTGAGAAAGGCGGATTGCGTCAGAACGGCATCAGACATGGCGGGGCTCACGCAGCGGCGGCCCGGCAAAGGCCGGGCCGCAACCGTAACGTCTCCAGTAGGCTCACTGGGTGTTCTTTTCACTCTGCGACATGATCTCCGGCGCCGTGAAGTTGACGCCACAGGGCGTGAACTGGTTCGGCGCGAAGAAGTTGGCGTTGAGGTCCGGCCAGAAATTGGTGCCGGGCTTCAAATCCTTGTACGTCGCAACCGGGATCGGGATCGAGATCAGCTGCGGCATGACGTTGCCCTGCAGCGCCGAGATCGCCGCCTTGGTGGCGATGGCAACGAGCGCAGGGGACTGGCCGTAGGACATGCCCTTGAGCCCGTCCTTGGCATGATCGGCGATCTGCTTGCGGTACTCGTTCTCACCTTCGCCCGACATCGGCACGAAGGGATGCTTGGCCGCCATCATCGCCTGCACGGTGCCGTCGGAACCGCCTTGCGTGAACACGCCGTCGAAATGGCCGTGCACGGCGAGCGCGTCCGCCGTCACCTTCTGCGAGGTGCCGGTGTCCCAATTGCCGACCACTTCCGTGATCTTGAAGCTGTTGCCCGGCGCTTCCATGACCTCGCGGAAGCCGAGATGGCGGTCACGGTCGACCGAATTGCCCGGCAGGCCGCGGACCTCGAGGATGTCGCCGCCCTTCTTGCCGCTCTCATCCATCAGCCATTTCGCCGACATGCGGCCCATTTCCTTCTGGTCCTCGTTGACCATCATCACCTTGTCGGTGTCGAGGACGTTGTCGAAGGGCACCACGACCACGTTGTTCTTGTCGGCGAGGCGGATGATGCGGTCGAAGCCGTCAGGGGCGACCGCGATGGTGACGATGGCGTCAAAGCCCTGATTGATGAAGTCCTCCATCGCGCCGAGTTGCGCTGCAACATCGGTGCCGGTCGAGACGACCTTGAACTCCTTGATGTTCTCCTTGATGCCCGGCTGCGCAGCGAAGGCCTTTGCGGTCTTCACCATCTGGATGCGCCAGGTGTTGCCGACGAAGCCGTTGACGAGGGCGATCTTGTAGGGGCCGGGCTTCTTGTCCCACTGGAAGAACTTGGTTTGAGCGGACCAGGGCTTGAAGCATGCGGGATCGGCACCCGGACCGGACACGACCTTGGGCCCTGCGAGGGCGCTGGCCGAAGACAGCAACAGGCCAACGCAAGCGAGCCCCGTAAAACGAAGCGTCCACACCATATCTCTTCTCCTGAGCTTTTGTTTCCACCCTTAACGTGGCGCAATGGCCAAGCCGGGAATTGGGCTTCCCGTGCAATTTACGGTGCTAAGATGCCACGCAACCTCCGAGGCGCACAAGCCGAATGCCGGTCATGGGCCCTGCCGTGCTGCAGACGCGCGGAGCGATGCCATCACATTTGCGGGAGACGATGCGGCGTTGCGACGAAGCTGAAAATACACGCGTGACAAGCAGATGTTCGCCTTCACGCCGATGCAGCGCCAGCGAATGATTGCGAACCAAAGCACGGCGCGGCGCAAAAAGAATGAGACTCAGGGAAAAATGCCGACGCGATCACGGTCGGCTGCATGCATCCGAATTGCCTAGTGCGGCGCATGTTGACTTTCACAGACGCCCTCCAAATACTCGCCGAAAAATAAAAGCCAGTCGCAAATGACTGACCGGAGGGAGGGATAGGATGCCGACTTCACGCAGGCAGCTGCTGAAGGGTACGGCGGCTGCCGCCGCCACGCTCAGCCTCGATTGGACCCGGGCCCAGGCGCAAGCCGAGAATCTGCGCATCGGCCTGATCTACGATCTCACCGGACCATTCGCTGCGGGCGGCTCGGTCGCCTCCTCGGTCGGCGCGCAGATCGCCATCGATCTCGTCAACGAGAAGGGCGGCATCGGCGGCAAGACCAAGATCGTGCCCGTCCCCGCCGACTCCCAGAGCAAGGCCGACGTCGCCATCAACGAGGCCGAGCGGCTGATCAGCCAGGAAAAGATCGACATCATCAACGGCGTCTATTCCAGCGCGCACGCCGTGCCGATGGCGGCAAAGGTCGAGCAGCAGAAGAAGATCCTCTGGATCACGACCGCGGTGTCGACCGCCGTGTTCAAGGACAAGAACCTGCAATATGTGTTTCGCGCGCAGATCCATTCCGATCAATACGGCCAGGCCTTTGCCGGCTTCATGAGCGAGCATGCCAAGGCAAAGCTTGGAATGGAACCAAAGGACGTCAAGATCGCGCTGATCCACGAGGATGGGCCCTATGGCGTCGGCGTTGCGGCTGCGGACGAAGCCTATGCCAAGGAAGCGGGTCTCCAGATCGTGCTGAAGGAGGGTTATTCGGCATCGGCTCCCGATCTTTCGGTGCTCGTCACCAAAATCAAGCGCGCCAAGGCCGACGTGATCTCGCATGCCGGTTACAACCCCGACATCACCCTGCTTCTGCGCCAGGCGCGCGAGAGTGGGCTGCGCTTCAAGATGCTGTTTGGCAACGGCGCCGGTTACAGCCAGCTCGACAAGCTCCGGGCGACCTTCGGCACCGACATCGACAATTTCTGCAACATCGATCCGGTGCCGGCGCAACTGCTCGACCCGTCGAAGCTCGCGCCGGGCTTGGGCGAGCTGATCAAGACCATGGTCGCGCGCTACCAGGCCAAGACTGGCGCCACCGACGTGCCGCCGCATTGCTCGATGGGTTTCAATCAGACCTGGGTCTTGCTCAACAACGTGTTGCCGGTCGCCAAGGAGAAATACGGCAGCTTCGAGCCGGAAGCGATCCGCAAGGCCGCACTCGACGTCGACATCCCAGCCGGCGGCACCATCCAAGGCTATGGCGTGAAATTCTTCCCGCCGGGCACGCCGCTATCCGGCCAGAACGAACGCTCGACGCCGGTGGTGATGCAGAACGCCGGCGAGCATATTTCCGTGGTCTGGCCGACGAACATCAGGACGCAAGACCCGGTGTTTCCGCTGCCGAAGGGATCGACCTACGGGGCGTAAGCCACCTGACATCAGGCTGACGGCGCGACGTTCTCGCGCCTCACCGATTTATGAGAGCTCCACCTGCGTGCTATAGAAGGCGGCCATTGATCACGATGGCGCGCGAGACGTGGAGGTTTTCATGAAGACACTTTCTGCTGCTCTGTTTGGAATTGTTGTTCTCTCGGCAAGTCTCTGGCTGACATCGACACCCGCTGCTGCTCTTGGCGGCTGCGGTCCCAACCAGCATCGCAACGCGGCCGGCCGCTGCGTCTTCGGCGGACAGAACGAAGACTACTGCATCCGCAAGACTGGCCATCCGGCCACGCGCATGCCCAACGGGACGATGAGGTGCATCTGAGCTGAAACCGTCGCGACGCCCTTCCGTCCATACGACGCTGCGCATCCTCTCCCGCTTGCGGGAGGGGATGGTTTTCGCGGGCCCGGTGCAAAATCCGCTCATCGCCGGTCCGCGTTGCAGATGACGGCAAATGCATCCAGTGGTCATGTTTTTCCCGCCAGGGTTGGATTTCCGCCCCTCGATCAACTCGCACTGGTTGTGAGACGAAGTCTTTTTGAAACAAAAGCCTTCTAGAGTGTGATCTGGGTTATTAGCGGCGCACGATTTTCCTACGTACAACCGGTCAGCCAGCGGCATTTTCAGCCTGGGTTGGCATCCAGGCAAACGGCTCGCATTTTCGAAGCCGTCCTGTGGGATCACATATTTCAGAGCTTGAATTCCAGCGATGGGGGTGACAGTGCCCGCCATATTCGAATTGCTCTACAAGGAATTTTGCCGTGCCCGCCTTGCCGAGATGCGCAAGCAGCTTCTGCTCACCCGCAAGCATCCATCCCAGTTTCTGCCGGATGACGCTCCTTCCGATTCCGATGGGACGGGCGGGCAACACGACACCGAATTGAAGCGCCCCAGGGAATAATCACGTCACGATAACGGTCTCTCGGAAAGGCGGTCGATTTTCAGGAGGCCACATTGAACACCCCCGAATTCTATGCTGCGTCGATCGCCTGCCTCTCCTGCCTGACCATCGTCGTGATGATCGCCGTCGGTGCCTGGTAGGCGCATGCGAGGGGCCCTACAGCACCACCCGCCGCCCCTCCTCCGCCGCCCAATAGCCGGCGTAGTTGACCTTGATCGTCTCGTAGGCCAGCGCAAGGTCCGATAGAGGCTGCCGTCCCGTGGCGGCGCATTCCATGAAATCCTGGATCTCCTGGAGATAGCCGCGCGTCCATTCCTCCTCGAGGCAGACATATTGCCAGCCGGTTTTACGGTCGACCTTCTCGGTGATGTAGACGCTCGCGAGCTTCTCCTCGGAGGTCTGGTAGCTCATCAGATGATTGTTCGGGGTGATGTTGGCAAACAGCGAGCCGCCTGACGTATAGGTCTCGATCAAATTGCGCACGCCGCCCATGATCATGTCGCCGGAGAACACCGTGGCCTTGGTGCCGTCGGAGAAGGTCGCGGTCAGTGTGCCCCAGTCCTCGACATCGACAGGATTGGCCTTGATGTAGCCGCGCTCCTCCGGCTTGAGGACTTCAGTAACATTGCCGACATCGCCGGTGACGCTGGCGACATGGATTTTCTCCCCTCTCGCGCGCGCTTCGACCTGCTTGAGATAGAGCACCGCGGAGAGCGGATGGCAGCCCATCCGGATCAGCGAGCCGCCGCCGGTCATCGCCCATTGCGCGGCATGCGCGGCGTGCGAGCCGGAATGGCTCTCCTCGCCCTTCATGAACAGGACCTTGTCCTTGGTCGCCTTGAGGATCTCCGCGGTCTTGGTCACCGCGGGCGCGTAGATCCAGTCCTCGGCATACATGAAGAGCTTTCCCGTGCGCTCGATCGCGGCCCGGGTCGCATCCATCTCTTCGATCACGCGCTCATACATCAGCGCCTTCGGCACGTGCTTGCCGATCGGCTGCTTGTCACCCTCGCGGCCGAAATAACCGGCAAAGGGCTTTTCGCAGATGACATGCTTGCCGGCGCGCATGCTGGCGACGATCATCTCGGCGTGGAGGTTGGGCGGCGTGCAGATGTCGATCACATCAAGGTCGCGGTCGGCGATCATCTCTGCAAAGCTGCGATAGACGCGCGGGATGTTGTGACGGGCCGCGAAGGCGACGACATGGTCGCCGCGCGCGGCGACCGCCATCACCTCGACGTCGACGCCATAGACGCGCCGGAACGCATACATATGCAGCTCCGACACGAAGCCGCAGCCGACGAGTCCAACCCTGATGCGAGCCATAATGCCCCCTTTGCTTGCGGCGGCACTATAGCGCGACGGCGGAGCTATTCCACCGAGACCCGCACCACGCCCGCGCTCATCATGCCGAGCGCACGGGCGGCGGGCACCGAGAGATCGACGATGCGGCCGCGAATGAAGGGGCCGCGATCATTGACGCGGCACTGAATGGTGCGGCCGCTATAGGACACTTTCAGCACGCTGCCGAACGGACGCGTCCGATGCGCGCAGGTCATCTCGCCCCTGCCGGCTTTCCCGTATCCGTAATATGAGGCAAGTCCGCTTTCAGCGTGGGCGACGGAAAATGCAGAAAGCGAGAAAGTGGTCAGACAAAAAAACAAGATTGTCGGCTGCGCTCGCACGGCACCGCTCCCGGTTGGCCCTGCCCCGCGCTGCAACGTCGTTCGGTTCCAGATGGTTCCAGGAACTCCGCCGGGCCACGCCCGGCGGGTCCATCACACATTGTTACTGTTTGTGAAAGACGAGGGTGCGCACCTCGATGCTCTCGCGCGGCGCGGCATCATGAGGCGTGGTCGGATCGACGAAGGCGGTGTGAGGCCCGAAACGGGTGCGGCCGTCGGTTGCGGAATCATAGCATTTCAGCAGCAAAGCCTCGTCCGGTGTCATCTCGGGGAAATAGAACCAGCGATGGTCAGGATTGTATTTCACTGAATAGGTTTCGCCGCTGCGATTGGGATAGATCAGGTCCGAAGCGACGAGATCGTCGGGCGAAACCGTGGTGCCATCGGCCATCGCCAGCGGTGAATCGCGCAAAGGCCCACGGATCGGCCGCCAGAGATTGATCACCTGCACCCGCCCCCTCAGCAACTCCTCGGCCTCGTCAGGCAGATGCTCGCGCACCCGATTGGCGCCGGACGTGATGGTCTGGTCGACATGCACACGCGTCGCAGGCTGGCGCGGCCCGCCATCGCGAATATCAGGCGCGCCTTCGACACGCTTGCGCACGGTATGGTCGAAGATGACGACACGGTCGGCCTTCAGCGTCGCGCGCAGGAATGCCTCGACGGCGGGATAGTAGACGCTGCGGATTTCATCGTCGTTGTAGAAATCCTTCACGAGGGTCGGATGGCGCACCAGCGCAAACCCCTCGCGATCAAGCGAGAAATTCTGCGCGATCAGGCGCGCATCGAAAATCGGGACCCGATGCGGCTCCGGCAGTGACGTGCTCTTCGGCTCGCCCGGCGGTGGATCGAAGGCGTAGGTGCGCGGCTTGCCCAAGACTGGCGCGAGATAGTTGAGTTCAGCGGTGACGAAGGGAAGCGATTCGATTTTTGTTTCTTGCAGGCCCATTTCAGGTCTCCCGATGTGGTCGTCTGAATGATTTTTGACGACGTGGCGTGGGCTGCAAGGGAGGCGGCGCAAATAGCAATGAGGGTGTCGTCGTCGGTGCGAAACGCAGAAGGAATGTTCCGAGGAAGGCGATTGCGTGGGAAGCCTGCTCCCTTCCTCACGAGTCCTTGAAGCGCCCGTAAGAACGTTTCGCGGCGAGCCACCCTCTCCCACGACGGGAAAGTAAGAGCATCCTACAGTCCCGCCTTCGCAATCGCATCCGCAAACGAGCGATCGACGATCTCCGCGGCATCGAGCTTCTGCTTGATCAAGCCCCAGCGGAAATAGAGGTCGATCGTGCGCTGCTCGTCGGCGACCACGCTGTCGTCAATCGGCGCGGTCCGGATTTTTGCGCGCGAGAGCCATTTTTGCGGAACTGCGGTCGGGATGTTCATCAGCTTGCCCCAGGTCGCGGCGTAGCTGTCAACATTGTTCAGCGACCACGCCCGCGCAGCAGCGACACGACGGACGAAGTCGGTCAGCTCGGCGCGCTTGTCGCGGATCGCATCCGGCCGTGCCACCTGGAAACTCAGGCCAGGTGTCAGGCCTTCCGAGGTGATGATACGGCGCGATTTGAACAGCACCTCTTCCTGGCTCACATACGGCTCCCAGGTCGACCACGCATCGACCGAACCCTGCATGTAAGCGATCTTTGCGTCCGACGGCGCCAGGAATGCGATCTGCACGTCGCTCGCACTCCAGCCGTTGTTTTCGAGCGCGGCGAGGATCAGTTGATGCCCGATGGAGCCACGGCCGGTTGCGATCTTCTTGCCGCGGAGATCGGCGAAGCTTTTGATCGACGAATTCTCAGGCACGAGGATCGCAAGCCCCTCGCCGGATTGCCGGATCGCGGCGATCGCCTTCACCGGCGCGCCGGAGGCGGCGGCAAAGGTGAAGGGCGCATCGCCCACGAGCCCGGTCTCGATCGCACCGGCGCTCAGCGCTTCCAGCAGCGGCGCGGCCGCGGGAAACTCCTTCCATTCGATCTTGTAGGGGACATCCTTGAGCACGCCGGCGGCTTCCATCACCGCCTGCGCATTGCCCTTCTGGTCGCCGACACGCAGCGTTGTGTGCGCACGAGCGAGATCAGCGCCCGCAAGGGCAAGCGCTGCAGCAACAATGAGCCGGATCATTCCGCTGCGATCCCCCGCTGCTGATCGCGCTCGGCAATCAGCTTGCGCGTCCGCGGGATCAGCTCGCGGCCATAGTCGATGGCATCGGGAAGCGGATCGAAGCCGCGGATCAGGAAGTGGCTGACGCCGAGGTCGTAATAGTCGGCGAAGACCTCGGCGACCTGGTCGGGCGTGCCGACCAGCGCAGTGGTGTTGCTGTTGGCGCCGGTGAGCTTTGCGATTTCGGTCCAGAGCCGCTTGTCGATACGCGCCCCCTGGTCAGCCAGCGCCAGCAACCGCTTGGCGCCGTCAGTGGCGTGATTGGGCCTGCGATAGCCGGTCTGGTCCTGAAGCGCGGTCGCCCGTTCGAGAATTGCCTCGGCCTTTGCCCAGGCAGCCTCCTCGGTATCGGCCAGGATCGGCCGCACCGAAAGGCTGAAGCGCGGGCTCGGCCGCCCGTACCTCGCCGCCGCGGCACGGACCCGCGCAGTGACGTCGCGCACCTGGGCGTAGGATTCCCCCCACAGCGCAAAGGTGTCGGCGTGCTTGCCCGAGACCTCGATCGCGGCGTCCGAGCCGCCGCCAACGAAGGTGTAGATACCGCCCTTCTGCAGCGGCTTTACCTGCGAAAAGCCATTCTCGACGGTGTAATACTTGCCGCTGTAATTGAACGGCTTCTCGCTGGTCCATTCCAGCCGGAGCACGTCGAGGAATTCGCTGGTGCGGGCGTAGCGCTCGTCCTTGTCGTCGAGCGTATTGCCGTCCTGGCGCAGCTCGATAGCGTTGCCGCCAGTGATCACGTGCAGCGAGACGCGGCCGCCATAGAGCTGGTCGAGCGTCGCCAGCTGGCGCGCCAGCAGCGTCGGTGCGGTGAAACCTGGCCGCTGGGCGATCATCACCTTGAGATTCTTGGTAATGGTGAGCACGTGCTGGGCAATCTGGAGCGCATCCGGCGTGGTCGAATGGAATGCCAGCAGCGCGCGGTCGAACCCGGCGAGCTCATGCGCCTTCGCCACCGTCTCGATATAGTTGGGATCGAGCACCGGCCCCTGGCGCACGATGGTCTCGGAGGCGTTGCTGTTCGCGATAAAGCCGATGAACTCGACCGACATCAGGAAACTCCGTGTGTTGATGGGTTAGATGCCGAGCGCAATGCGCCCGGCGGAAATCTTGATAGCGTCGTCCTGAGGGGTGTGGACGCGACCGCAGAGCACGTCGCGGTAATGCCGCTCCAGCGGATTTCTGCGCGACAGCCCGTGATTGCTGGTCAGCGACAAGGCGTCCTCCACTGCGGCCGCCGCGTTATTGGTCACCGTCAGCTTGACGATGTTGGACTCGATCGCGCTCGTGGGCAAGGCGGCATCGAAATCGGACGCAAAGCTGTCGATCAATCTTGCGTTGACGGCGAGCCGCGCCTCGATGCCGCCGAGGATCTCCTGGGCACGCGGCAGCGTCGCCAGCGGCGCGCCAAGATTGGCCGGAGCCCTTGTGTTCAGAAAGGTCACCAGCCAATCGCGTGCCGCGCGCGCGACGCCGTCATAGATCGCCGCGACGAAGGTGGCCTGGACGGCCGACTGCGTCGGGTCAGGCGCACGCCAGTCCGCGGGCTTGCGGACATCGACCTCGGCGTCGAGCGGGATCACGACGTCGTCGAAGATGACGTCGTGACTGCCGCTGGCGCGCAGGCCGTGATGGTCCCAGGTCTCGACGATGCGCGTGCCCGGCAAACCGGCCGGGACCAGGAACTGGCCGACCCGCGGCTCGACCTCGTCGGTCCGCGCCCAGACCAGATACCATTTCAGGATCGGCGAGCCCGTCGAATAGATCTTGTGGCCGGAGAGGCGCCAACCGGTCTCGGTGCGGCGCGCAATCGTCGCCGGCAGGCCGCCGCGTGCGGGCGAACCAAGCTCGGGCTCGACGCGCAAGGCGTTGATCAGCGCAAGGCCTTCGACAGTTTCATGGGCGAGCTTGCGCGACAGTCGGGCCGGCCAGGTCGGGCTGCGCGCCATCACCAGATGATTAATGTAGTGCATCGACAGCACCAGCGCGGTCGACGAGCATGCCTTGCCGACGATGCCGAGGACACGCGCCGTGTATCTTGCCCCGGCCCCGGCGCCGCCGAAGGCCGCCGGCACAGTCAGCGAGAGCAAGCCCGCCTCGGACAGCTCGCGAAAGTTCTCGAAGGGGAAGCTGCCGGCGCGATCGTGCTCGGCGGCTCGCGCGGCAAAGCCTTCGGCTAGTGCCTCGGCGCGGGTGATGTAGTCAGGCTCGCTTTGGGCTGAGCGGCCTTTGGCTGCGGAGATCACCATGTCGCGTCAAGCCCCAGCAGGCCGAGAATCTGGCGGCGCAGTTCAGCGAGATAGGGATCGCTGCGATGGCGCGGATAGGGCCGGTCGACGCGGATATCGGCCTTCACGCGCGCGGGACGCTCGCTGAAGACGATGACGCGGTTGGCAAGCACCAGCGCTTCCTCGGCATCATGCGTGACGAGCAGCGTGGTAAAGCCCTTGCGCTGCCACAGCGAGACCAACTCGGCCTGCATGGTAATCCGGGTGAGCGAGTCCAGTTTGCCCAGCGGCTCGTCGAGGATCAGGATCCTGGGATCATTGACCAGTGCGCGCGCCAGCGCCACGCGTTGTGCCATGCCACCGGAGAGCTGGTGCGGATAGGCGTTACGGAAGGACGACAGCCCGACCAGATCGACCGCGTCATCGACACGCTGGCGCTGGCTTTTGAGGATGCCCTGGGCCTCGAGGCCGAGGGCGACGTTGTCCCAGACCGACCGCCAGGGAAACAGGGTCGGATCCTGGAACACGACGACGCGCGACGGATGCGGCCGTGTGATCCGGACTTCGTCCTCGCGCAGGCTCCCTGCCTTGGGCTTGTCGAGGCCGGCGACCAGCCTCAGCAAGGTGGACTTGCCGCAACCGGAGGGGCCGAGCAGCGCGACGAACTCGCCAGGCTCGACCGCGATGCTGACGTCACTCAGCACCGGCAGCTCGGCGCCGTCGATGTCGAAGGCATGGCTGACCTGCTCGATATCGAGCGCGGCGCCGGCGGCGGGATGGATGATCGCTTCGGCGAGAGCGGCTACCATTTGACGGTTCCCTTCTGCCAGACCAGCAGACGATCGCGGATCGCAAACAGCAGCGTTATCGCGCCGGAACAAAGCAGCGACATCACGATCAGCGCCGCATACATGTTCGCATAGGCCGCCCAGCCCTGCGCCCATTGCAGGTACCAGCCGAGCCCGGCCTTGACGCCGATCATCTCGGCGACGACAAGCACCGCGAACGAAGCGCCGAGCCCCATGAACAGGCCGACGAAGACATGCGGCAGCGCTGCGGGGATCGCAACCTTCAGCACCAGGAAAGACGGCTTTGCGCCCAGCGTGCGCGCAACGTCATAATAGGCGCTGTTGACGCTCGCCACACCCGACCAGGTCAGCACCGTGACCGGAAAGCCGGTCGCCAGCGCGATCAGGAAGGTCGAGGCACTCCAGCTCGACGGAAAGGTGAAGAAGGCAATCGGCAGCCAGGCGGTTGCCGGCAGCGGGCCGATGAAGCGCAGCACCGGATGCACCCAATAGCCGACCGCACGTGACCAGCCGATCGAGACGCCGGTCAGGAAGCCAACGCTAGCGCCGATGACGTAGCCGCCGAGTTGAAGCTTGACTGACGCAAGGACGCTGTCGAGCAGTTTTGGCAGATCGTCCGTATAGACCTCGATGATCGATTGCGGCGGCGGGAAGAATGGCAGCGGCAACCAGGCGAACTTTGCAGTCGCGAGTTCCCACAACGTCAGGACAACGCCGAGCGCAACGAACCAGGGCGCGCGCTGCCGGAGCCCGCGGCCAGCCGAGCCGAGATAATCAGCGCCCACCGTTCCGAACAGCGCGACCGCGGCGATGACGAAGGCGGCGATCCCGAGCGAATGCGTGCGCGACCAGTCGCCGACGTCCTCCCACCAGAGGCAGGAGAAGCCAAAGGCGATCCAGGCGACGCTGGCGAGAATGCCGACGCCGGACTCCTTGATCCAGCTCGCAAGCCAAGGCGCGCGCGAGACGCGCGGCGCGCCTGACGCGAGGCCGTCAGACAGAGAATACGTCGACATAGATGCGCTCCGCGAATTTGGCCGTATCGGTGCTCTGCTTGAAGACCTGCACGCTCTTGAGATCGTCGGCATAAGCCTTGAGCTCGCGCTTCAGCACCTCGCCGGTCGGATGATGATGGTGAGTGTGGTAGCGCACCATGCCCTCGATGTCGGCGAGCGTTGCCGCCTTCGGCGCATAGGGCTGGAACGACTTGGCCGCAACAGCCGGGTTCTGCGAGGTGAACATCGCGGCATCGAGCAACGCTTGGGTCAGAGCGCGCGCGACCTGCGGCTCCTCGCGCACCAGGCTGCCGCGCAGGCCGACGATGCAGCAGCTCTTGTCGCGATAGTCACCGTCGAGATTGGAGGCGACTTCCTTATATTGAGTATCCTTCAGCCAGAGATACGCGAGCGGATCGGACGACAGGAACGCCTGCACCTCGCCTTTCTGGACCGCGACGTCGAGCAGATTGCCGGGATAGGCGCGCCAGTCGACGTCCTTGTTCGGATCGATGCCGAGCTTGGCGAGCTGGATCGAGAAGAAGTTCTTGTCGGGACCAGCGAGATCGCCGACCGCGACGATCTTGCCCTTGAGATCGGCAAGCTTGGCGACACCGGAATCGGCTCGGCTGAGCACGCGCATGCAGCCGCCATGGGTGCCGGCGGCGATCTTGACGTCAAAACCCTGCTCCAGCGGCTTCAGCCAGCGCAGCGCCATGCCGAGACCGGCATCGCTCTTGCCGGTGGCGATCGCCTCGAGCAGCTGGTCGGTCGAGCCGGAGTAATTGACGAGCTCGACGTCGAGATTCTGCTTCTGGAAAAAGCCGTGCTCGATCGCGACCGGCAGCGGCGCAAGGCAAACCGCGCCGGCATTCCACGACAGTTTCAGCTTGCGCGGCGCGCCTGACAGCACCGGGCCGTCGGCAGCCGTCCGACACAGCGGGAACTCGGAGAAATCAATTCCGGACGCGGGCGCCGGCGGAACGAACGCCTGCGCGCCCAACGCGCCGAGCGGCGCCGCGACTGCGGCCGCCAGCCCAGCTTGAAGCAGATGACGCCGGTCGAGCCCCGATCCAGCGCGCTTGTTGTCGTTGCCCATACGCCCCGCCTCCTGAGTTGGCGCAGCTCCGCCGCTGGCGCAACGCGTTACGTTGCGCATGTTCCGTACGGAGCCGCGTTGAGAGAATGTTTTTCGCGAGCGCTTCCGGCGCCGCGTTGATGCGATGCGCAAATCATGCGGCGCGGGCGCCGCATCGTCAATGAAATGGAATTTCGAATGTGGCACGCAGTGAAGTCATTCTCTCCATCTGCGCGCTTGGCAACGATGAAAGGATTTTCGTCGATGCACCAGCTCGTAGGTGTGTTCACGCCTCTGCGATTTGCATCGTCGTCGTGCAGTGCGGGCGAACGGATGTCACTTTTCTCGAAATCGCTTCGGCGTTGAAACGTCCTTGCTCGATGCGCGTGCAATACGGTTGGCCATTTCATTGACTGAAGACCGCGCGATCATAGACTTGATCGTCTCGCTGCATCGTTCGCTCTCACGTCGAGAGCCAAAGCACCAAGCAAGCAACAAGACAGATCACATGAGCCTCAACTCTTCGGACCATTCCATCACGCGTCGTCTGGCCATCTCGCTGTTCGCCGCGGCCGTGACCTTGTCGACGGCGACCGCGGCGTTCGCCGCTGACAATGTGGTGCTGCGCGTCGGCGACCAGAAAGGCGGCAACCGTTCGCTGCTGGAGATCTCCGGTTATGCCAAGGACCTGCCTTACAAGATCGAATGGTCGGAATTCCCCGCGGCAGCTCCCATCCTGGAAGCGCTCAACGCCGGCGCGCTCGACGTCGGCTACACCGGCGATCTCTCCTTCCTGTCGGTCTATGCCGCCGGTGCGCCGATCAAGGCGATCGGCGGCACCAGGTCGGACGCGAAGACACAAGCCATCCTGGTGCGCCAGGATTCGCCGATCAAGTCGGCCGCCGATCTCAAAGGCAAACGTCTCGCCGGCACGCGCGGCGGCTGGGGCCAGTTCCTGATCGATGCGACGCTGGAGAAGGAAAAGATCAAGCTGGAGGATGCGACCTTCGCGCCGCTCGGCCCTGTCGATGCCAAGATCGCGCTCGTCGCTGGATCGATCGATGCCTGGGCCGTGTGGGAGCCGTATGTGTCGTTCGCAACACTGAAGGACCAGGCGCGCATCATCGCAGACGGCGACGGTCTGACACCGACCATCACCTTCATCGTCGCCTCCGACAGCGCCATCACCACCAAGCGCGCGGCGGTGCAGGACCTCGTGCAGCGGCTGAACAAGGCCCGGCTGTGGTCGCTCGATCATGTTGCCGAATACGCCAAGAGCACGGCCGAGCTGACGAAACTGCCCGAGGATGTGCTGCTGTCGGCCTATACCGCTCAACGCACCAGCCCGATCGTGATCGACGAGAACGTGATCAAGGAGGTGCAGGAGGCCTCCGACCGTTCAACGCGTTACGGCATCCTGCCGAAGACGCTTGACGTCGGCAAAGCCGTCGACCGCAGCTTCACCGCCGCGGCCGCGGGATCAAACTAGGCGCGATGAACTTCGGGCTCCGGCCACGAACTCGCTCATCCTCTCCCGCAATAGGGAGAGGCACGTTCGTGGCAATAGGCAAATCAGAGAAAGAACGTTGGGATGCGCGCCCTTCACCTCACCGCCGGCCCGGCACATCTCGCTGCAATCGTGCTCGCGCATTTCGCCTGCATGAGCCTGATCGTGTGGTTATCGCTCTGACTTACCAATACCCGCGGTAATAGTGACGGTAGTACGGCCGGTAGTAGCCGTAGCGATAGCCGTAATACGGACGGTATGGCCGGTAATATCTGGGATAGGCCGGCCCGTAGCCGTAGCCATAATAGGCCGGCGCATAGCCATAGCCGTAACCCGAATAACCGTAATACGGTCCCCCGCCGTAATAGCCGTAGGGCGCGCCGGCGATGGCGCTGCCGATGATCGCGCCGGCGGCAAGGCCACCAAGACCCCATCCCCAGCCACGGCCGCGCCAATAGACCGGGGTGACGTCATCACCGGCCGCGGCCTTCATGGTCGCGACATTGGTCGGCATCGGCCCCGCCGATGCCGGACTGATTTCGCCGGCCATGACCACTGATGTCACCGAGCAGGCAATGGCCATTTTCCAGATACTCATCGTCTCGCTCCCTGTTTGACGTTTCGTTCCGAAAAGCATCGCAAGCCATGTTTCTTGTATCCTTGCGCGAAGTCAAAGCCGCGAATTTGCGTGCAGCGCACAAGACGGCTGTGCAAGCCTGATGTTCGGTCGCCGGGCGACGCGCCAGAGGCCTCCAGCCGCGGCCAAAGCGTTAAGCTTCCCGCGCGTTCGCAACCAACAAGCATCTTCCCGATTACCTATTCGTACCGTTACTATCGGTTCCAATGGTGCGCGGCCGGAAGGCACTTTCGCGAGGGCCTCGGTTTACGTCAGAATTTGGCTTGCGCCAGACGAGTGGGAGGAAGACATGAGTGCTGCCGGAAATGAGCCGCTTGCCCGCCAGGCTTTGGCATTTGTCCTGGCCGGCGGCCGCGGCAGCCGGCTGCTGGAATTGACTGACCGGCGCGCCAAGCCCGCGGTCTATTTCGGCGGCAAATCCCGCATCATCGATTTCGCGCTGTCGAACGCGGTCAACTCCGGCATCCGCCGCATCGCGGTCGCCACCCAGTACAAGGCGCACAGCCTGATCCGACATCTCCAGATGGGCTGGAACTTCTTCCGCCCCGAGCGTAACGAGAGCTTCGACATCCTGCCGGCGAGCCAGCGTGTCTCGGAGAGCATGTGGTATGTCGGCACGGCAGACGCGATCTACCAGAACATCGACATCATCGAGTCGCACAACGCCCGCTTCATCGTCGTGCTGGCCGGCGACCACATCTACAAGATGGACTACGAGGTGATGTTGCGCCAGCATGTCGACAGCGGCGCCGACGTCACGGTCGGCTGCCTCGAAATGCCGCGCCAAGAGTCTTCCGGCTTCGGCATCATGCATGTCGACGAGAACGGCTGGATCCAGCAATTCCTGGAAAAGCCCAAGGATCCCCCGCCGATGCCGGGCAAGCCGGATGTTTCGCTCGCCAGCATGGGCATCTACGTCTTCGATACGAAATTCCTGTTCGACCAGCTCAAGCGCGACGCCGAGGACCCGAACTCCAGTCACGATTTCGGCAAGGACATCATCCCCTATATCGTCAAGAACGGCCGCGCCATCGCGCATCAATTCTCGACCTCCTGCGTGCGCTCGGGCAACGACCCCCGTTCCTATTGGCGCGATGCCGGCACGGTGGATGCCTATTGGGCGGCCAATATCGACCTCACCGACGTGGTGCCGGAGCTCGATCTGTTCGACCGTGCCTGGCCGATCTGGTCCTATTCCGAGATCACGCCGCCCGCCAAGTTCGTCCATGACGAGGAGAGCCGGCGCGGTCAGGCGGTGAGCTCGCTGGTCTCGGGCGGCTGCATCATCTCCGGCGCCTCGCTGCGCCGCTCGCTGCTGTTCACTGGGGTGCGCATCAACTCCTATGCCAATGTCGAGAACGCCGTGATCATGCCTTACGTCAATGTCGGGCGCGGTGCTCGCTTGAAGAACGTCGTGATCGACCGCGGCGTCGAGATCCCGGAAGGCCTCGTCGTCGGCGAGGATCCCGAGCTCGATTCCAAACGCTTCCGCACCACCGAGCAGGGCATCTCCCTGATCACCCAGCCGATGATCGACAGGCTCAATACATGACGCCTGTTCGCGTCCTCGCGGTCGCTTCTGAAGTCTATCCCATCGTCAAGACCGGCGGCCTCGCTGATGTCGCCGGCGCGCTGCCGATTGCGCTGAAGGCGCATGGCGTCGCGATGCGCACCTTGATGCCGGGCTATCCTGACGTGATGCGACGGCTTGCGGGCGCGGAGGAGCTCCAGCACTGGCCCGACTATTTTGGCGGGCCCGGACGGCTGCTCGCAGCTTCGCATGACGGGCTCGATCTGTTCGTGCTCGACGTGCCGCATCTCTACGCGCGGCCGGGCAACCCCTACGTCACCGCCGAGGGTGTCGATTGGCCTGACAACGGCGTGCGCTTCGCCGCGCTGGCGCGCGTCGCGGCCGATATCGGCCGCGGTCTCGTCGCAAGCTTCACACCCGACGTGGTCCATGCCCATGACTGGCAGGCCGGACTGGCACCAGCCTATCTGCACTACGATGGCGGGCCGCGGCCCGGCACCGTGATGACCATCCACAACATGGCCTATCAGGGCAAGTTCGACCGCGCACTGGCCGGCGCGATCGGCCTGCCCCACGACGCCTCGTTCGACGTCCACGGCCTCGAATATTTCGGCGGCATCAGCTTCCTGAAAGCCGGCCTGCAACTGGCCGATCGCATCACCACGGTGTCGCCCACCTACGCCCGGGAGATCCAGAGCGACGAGGGCGGCATGGGGCTCGGCGGCCTGCTGCGCGAGCGCGCAAGCGTGCTGAGCGGCATTCTCAACGGCATCGATGTCGGGGTATGGAATCCGCAAACCGATGCGCATATCGCCTATCGCTTCGGCGCGCAGGACCTGACGTTCCGGGCCGCGAACAAGGCGGTGCTGCAGCAGCAATTCAATCTCGATTCCTCCGACGAAGCGCCGCTGCTCGGCGTGATCAGCCGGCTGTCCTGGCAGAAGGGCCTGGACCTGCTGCTCGAGGCGATCCCGACGATGTTGGAGCAGGGCATGCAGCTTGCGCTGCTCGGCAGCGGCGAGCGCGATCTCCAGGATCGCTATCAGGCTGCCGCGCGCGCCAATCCCGGCCGGATCGGTGTCTTGATCGGCTATGACGAAATTCTCGCCCATCTGATCCAGGCCGGCTCCGACGCGCTGCTCGTGCCGTCGCGGTTCGAGCCGTGCGGCCTGACCCAGCTCTGCGCGCTGCGCTATGGCGCGGTCCCGATCGTCTCCCGTGTCGGCGGCCTCGAGGACACCATCGTCGACATCGGTGAGGCCGGACGCGATCCCACCGGCTTCAAGTTCGGCCCGGTGACGGCCGACGCCCTCTCCGGCACGCTGCGCAAGGCCAACGCCGCTTTCCGCAACAAGGCAATCTGGCGCCGGCTGCAATTGAGCGGCCTTGCGACTGACGTATCCTGGCGCCACCGTGCCGGTGAGTACGCTGCGCTTTATCGTAGCCTGATGGCGTCACGCCGCGTGTGAGATTGCCCCTCTCCCCTTGTAGGAGAGGGTGGCTCGCCGAAAAGCGGCGAGACGGGTGAGGGGTCTCTCTCCACGAGTCCAACTCTCATTTCAATGTGCGGATAGACACCCCTCATCCGGCGCTTCGCGCCACCTTCTCCCACAATGGGAGAAGGAAGAATCATCACCCAAACACGTACGACGCCATCGCGACGCTGGCGACCTCGTCGACGAAGACGCGCTTGCCGACGTCGCTGCCGGCGGCACCTGCGGCAACCATCAGCGGCAAGAGATGATCTTCGCGCGGATGCGCCAGACGCGCGCTCGGCGCATTCTCCCAATCGACCAGCATCGCGTTGCGGCGCGCCGCATCCGCGCTGATCGCCTCGTTCAGGTAGGCTTCGAAATCGTAGGAGACGGGTTTGGATTCCGCGCGGCCGAAACCGCGCATGTTGTGGTAGGTGAGTCCGCTGCCGACGATCAGGATGCCCTGGTCACGCAGCGAGGCGATCGCCTGCCCGACCTTGATGTGTTCGGCGGCATCGTAGCTCGACTTCAGCGACAGCAGCACGATCGGCATGTCGGCGTTCGGATACATCAGCCCGAGTGGCACGAAGGTGCCGTGGTCAAAGCCCTGATTGGGATCTTCCCGGCATTCGAGGCCCGCATGCTGGAGCAGCGCCCTCACCTCCGCGGCTAGTTCGGGCTGGCCCGGCGCCGCGTATTTGACGTGGTAGGTATGCTCGGGGAAACCGTAATAGTCGTACACCATCGGCGGATGTGCCGAGGTCGACACCGTGAACGCGTCGGCCTCCCAATGACCGGTGATGACAAGGACGGCCTTCGGTCTTTCAGGCAGAAGCTGCGGCAGCCGGCCGAACTCCGCGGCGGTCTTCGCATATTGCACCCGCCGGTCTTCCATGAAGGGCCAGGGGCCGCCGCCATGCGACAGAAACAGGGTGGGAAATCGCGTCATGTTTTCAGGCTCGCCTCAAGGACATCTTGCGCGGGCTTAAGCGCCCGCGCGTTTCGCGGCGAGCATAGGCAAACCGGCATGGTTAGCAAGTCGTTAACGATTTGCCGCTCACAATCCTGATGTGGCCGAAGGAATCGGCCAGAAGACATGCGAGACGTAAGATGAAGAAGTTTGCGCTGGGGGACGTCGTCAACAGTGACAAGGGCCGTCGCGGCGTGGTCCGTGCCGCCTACAGGACCAAGGAAGGCCAGCAGTTCTATGCCGTCGAGAAGGACGGCACGATGGACTATCTGGAAGAAGACCGCCTGACGCCGGCGCCGCGCGTCGAGCTCGCGGCCTAACTCCAACTTACTTCCCGTTCTCTCGCACGAGCAGGTCCAGACGCTCCAGCAAGGGGTCGTCGCCGCTCGCGATGCGATCGTTTGCGATCAGCAGCAAATGGTCGCGGTCTGCGGCCGCATCCCAATGCGGCAGCTCCGGCCCATTGGGATCGCCGCTCCTGGCAAAGTTGATCCAGTAGGATCGCATGCGATTTGCGACTTCGCGATCCCGTCGCGAGAAGATGCCCGCGCCGGGCACGCCTTCGGAGCCGAAAATGAACTGCAACTCGCGCCCGTGGCCTTCGTCGGGATTGCCGCGCCGGGCTTCCGGCACGTAAGCAAAGCGATAGCGGAAGGTCGGCGCGCCGGTTGCAGCATGAAGCCGGGCGAGCATTCGCACCGGCTCGGAGAACACCTTGTCGGTGTAGACGCTGGCGGCAATGTCGGAAGGCGTCCTGGCGTCGGGATAGAGCCTGCGCAACTGATCGATGCTCTCGGTGGAGGATGACAGCGCTTCCTTGACGTCCAGCTCGCTGTCGAAGCGGGTCTCGTCATCGTTCGAACCGATGATGAGGGGAATGCGGCTCTCGTGTCCTGCTTCAAATCCCGCGGCGATGTCTTCGGTCACCAGGTTTCCATCCATCGCCGGCGCAAATTTTCGCGGCGATTTTTCCAGCAATTTCCTCTCGGCAGCAAGCAGTCGCGCAGGTTTGACGGCGCGCAAATCCGCCACCTGCCCGAGCGCGGCGACGAACTGCCGCCCCGCGGTCTCAGCCTCCTGCGACGACGGCAGGCGCGCGCGGCCGGGCACCGATTGCAGAATTGCCTTCTGGAAGAGGTCGCGCGATTGGGCGCACAGCATCAGCAGCGCGATCGATGTCGCGCCGGCGCCGTTGCCGAACAGCGTGACGTTGTTCACATCGCCGCCGAAGGCCGCGATGTTGTCGTGCACCCAACGCAGTGCCGTGACCTGGTCCATCAGGCCGAAATTTCCGGAGCCATTCTCCGACAGCGCGAGATGCGAGAGCCAGCCGAGTGCGCCGAGCCGATAATTCACGGTCACAACGATGAGGCCGGCCTGCGCGAGTCTTGCGCCGTCGAACAGCGGATCATTGGCGGTGCCGCTGACAAAACCGCCATCATGGATAAACACCATCACCGGCAACGGCCCGTCGACGCCGAAAGGCCTGAAGACGTTGAGCGTGAGGCAATCCTCGCGCGCGGCCGGCAGCGATGGCTGCAGACAGGGCGCGCCATAATCGTAGGCCGTGCTCATCTCGGAGCTCTCGGGCAAGCCTTGTGGCGGACGCCAGCGCAGGCTGTCGACCGGCGGCGCCGCATAGGGAAGCCCCTTGAACGACGCCACCTCGCCCTCGACCGCGCCGAGCATCTGGCCTTCGCGCGTCAATGCAAATGGATACTGGCCGACCGGCTGGGCGACGGCGGGACCGGCGCAAAGCAATCCAAGGGCTGCAATGAGCGCAAGCAGGGATCGCATCTTCAGGGGATCTCGATGCGCGGAAATGTTCCGCCGCAGGTTACGTCCGCAACGCGCGAAGAGGCAAGCGTTGTGGCGTCAGCTAACCACCCTTGGCGATGATCTCCGCGAGCGCGCGCCGGGCGATGATGCCGAGTTCGCCCAGCGTGGAGTGGCCGGATTGCGCCGCCTCGATCAGGCGCTCGGCGATGAACCTCCGACTGTCGTGATCGCCACCATGCGGCAATTGCCGGCACGTCTCCTCCAGGACGACGTCCATGTTGGCTTTGGTTCGCTCACTCAGCTCTGTCATGGCGCCCTGGGCACGCGTGGCTACTAGCCGCAAGCATACACAGACGGATCGTCCATGATTAGCCCGGGCAAGCACGGCCATTGTGCATCGCGATGCGTGCATCGAAGCAACGTTCGCGCCGCCACGATGATGCCGCAAATGGGACTACCGAAGATTGCACTTGTTCTGATGACAAGCCGAGCCTGCGGGACTAGCCTGCCGGCAAACAAAAGACACGGGAGGAATAACCATGCCGGAAGCAATGGTCGCCGCACGTGAGTCCGGACCGGCGAGCGGAACCGTCCAAAACGTCGATGTTGCCGTGGTCGGCGCCGGATTTTCCGGCCTCTATCTTCTCCATCGCCTGCGCAAGGCCGGGCTCTCGGCCGTCGGTCTCGAAGAAGCCGGCGATGTCGGCGGCACCTGGTACTGGAACCGTTATCCCGGCGCGCGCTGCGATATCCAGACCATCGACTACAGCTACACGTTCGACCCGGAACTCGACAAGCTCTGGACCTGGTCGGAGAAATACGCGACCCAGCCCGAGATCCTGCGCTATCTCGGCTTCGTCGCCGATCGCTACGATCTCAGGCGCGACATTCGCTTCAAGACCAAGGTCACCGAAGCCCGATGGGACGAGAAGGCCGAGCGCTGGCAACTCACCACGGACAACGGCGCTGCCGCCTCCTGCCGCTTCTACATCATGGCGACCGGCTGTCTCTCCGCACCAAAGCCGCCGGAGATCGATGGCGTCAAGGATTTCAAGGGCGAGGTCTATTTCACCGGCCGCTGGCCGCATGACGGCGTCAATCTTGCGGGAAAGCGCGTCGCGGTGATCGGCACCGGCTCGTCCGGCATTCAATCGATCCCCCTGATCGCCGAACAGGCGGCGCATTTGACGGTGTTCCAGCGCACGCCGAATTTCGCGCTGCCCGCGCATAACGGCCCCTCGCCGGCCGATCGCAGGGACCTGTTCCAGAGTGACCGCGCGGCCTATCGCGAGCAGGCGCGCCAGTCGATGGCAGGCGTGCCCTATCCGCAGCAGACCGCCATGAGCTGGCAGCTCAGCGATGCCGAGCGTCGCGAGCGGTTCGAGCGCGCCTGGGCCGCCGGCGACCTCGTCCACATCCTGACGCAGCTCTGGGCCGACCAGGCCGTCGATGTCGACGGCAACAAGATCGTCCAGGATCTCATCCGCGAAAAGATCTCGGCGGCCGTGAAGGACCCGGAGACCGCGGCGGCGCTGATGCCGCACGATCATCCGTTCGGCGCCAAGCGTCCCTGCCTCGATACCAATTACTACGCGACCTACAACCGGCCGAACGTCACGCTGGTCAATCTGCGCCAGGAGCCGATCACGGCGATCACCGCAGGCGGCATCACGACGGCCAAGCGCAATGTCGATGTCGACGTCATCGTGTTCGCGACCGGCTTCGACGCCATGACAGGCGCGATCCGCGCCGTGCATCCGATCACCGGACGTGGCGGCAAGTCGCTCACGGACGTCTGGGCGCAGGGGCCGCAGAGCTATCTTGGGCTCACGGTCGAAGGCTTCCCGAACTTCTTCATGATCACCGGGCCCGGCAGCCCGTCGGTGCTGTCGAACATGGCGGTGTCGATCGAGCAGCATGTCGACTGGGTCGTCGACCGCCTGGCCGCGTTGCGCGAGGCCGGCTTCACCACGATCGAGCCGACCGAGACGGCGCAGGCCGGCTGGAACAGGCACATGGCCGACTGCGCGATGCTGACGCTGCACCGGCTCGCCAACACCTGGTACACGGGCGCCAACGTGCCCGGCAAGGTTCACGCGCTGATGCCCTATACCGGCGGCGTCGGTCCCTATCGCAGCATCTGCGACGAGGTCACCAGCCGCGGCATGCTTGGTTTCAAGCTGACCGGGCCCAACGTTGCCGCACAATGCAATGACGGCGAGGTGGTGCGGCTGCAGCCTGACGTGCGGCTGGTGCTGAACCTGCTGGCCTCGCTGAACCTGCCGCCGATCGAGTCGATGGGGGCATCAGGCGCGCGCGCCTTCGTCAACGAGTTCAACAAGGGCCGGCCTGCGGGGCGGCTGATCGGCGAGATCGTCGACGGGACCCTGCCCGGCGCCGACGGCCCGCTGCCCTACCGCGTCTACAAGCCGGCGACGCCAGGGCCGCATCAGGTCGTGGTTTATTTCCACGGCGGCGGCTGGGTGCTCGGCGACGAGCAGTCGGACGAGCCGTTCTGCCGCGACATGGTGCGACGGACCGGCATGATGTTCGTCAGCGTCGGCTATCGCCACGCGCCGGAGCATCGCTTCCCGGCAGCGGTCGAGGACGGCTATGCGGCGACGCGCTGGATCTCGGAGCATCTGTCCGAGCTCGGCGGCACCCAGAGCCCGGTGCTGGTCGCGGGCTGGAGCGCCGGCGGCAACATCGCAGCCGTCACCTGCCAGCTCGCGCGCGATCGCGGCGGACCGGAGATATCGGGCCAGCTGCTGATCTGCCCGGTGACGGACAGCAGCTTCGACCGGCCCTCCTATAACGACAATGCGACAGGCTACTTCCTGACGCGCGCGCTGATGTACTGGTTCTGGGACCTCTATTGCTCACCGGCCGACCGCGCCGATCCCCGCGTCTCGCCGCTGCGGGGCAAGGTTTCGGGCTTGCCGCCGGCTTTCGTCGTCACCTGCGAGTTCGATCCCTTGCGCGACGAGGGCATCGCCTATGCCGAGGCGATGGCCGCCGCCGGCGTGCCGGTCGAGCAGCTCAAGGCGCACGGCCATTTCCACTCCTCCTTCGTGATGGTCGACGTCGTCATCACCGGCGTCCAGGGCCGGGGGCAGATGGCGCAAGCCCTGCGCCGCTTTGCAGGCCTGCCGCCGGAGGTTAGCCACGGCGACGAGGCCAGTCACGGCCATGCGAGCCCGGGGCACAAGATCGCAGCCGCCGCGAGCTAGGCTGCCATCGGCCGGGAACCTTTTCCCGGCCGCCGCGTTGTCCAGGAGTGGCATTGAGATGCAGCGATGAGTGATGGGCCCTGGCACGCAAGGTGAGCGTGTCAGGGTTCTTTTTGCGTGAGGCGGAGCTATGGGGGACGCAACATCTTCGGCGACAAAGGTCGATTTCAGCGCGCTCGCCGTGCTGCAGAAATGGCCGTCACTGGGAAATCAGCGCCGGCTGGACCGTGAACCCTATCAGGTCAGCGAGGGAACGCTCGATGCCTGCATTTCGGCATTCATGGAGAAGCCTGCACCGACAAGGCATCTCTATGAAATCCGCACGGCGCCACAGCCGCCGCTGGTCACGGATATTCTCTCACCCGAGCACGTCATCGAGCTGTCGCGGTTGAGGGAATTTCTCTGACACGCAGGTGAACACCGCCGCACACGACAAACGTCTAATCCGCATCACTCAATCTCGGCAGGAACCTTCTTCCGGTTTTTCCCGTTAACGGAGATCGGAAAAGCCGAGACGTGAGCCATCGAGATGCCTGAAGCTGGCGTACCATCCGCGGTCGTGCCCTATGGCGCCGACCAGACCCTGTTCGTGGTGATTGATCGCCTCGACGAGGCCACTGAAATCCGCGTCGAGCGAAGCAATCTCGATGCGGCGATCAACGAGCTCGTCGCCGGCTGCTTCAACGATCCCATCAAGGTGATCTCGTTCAACACGCTCGAGCACTGGATGAAGGACATCTCGACCGATGTCGCCGACGAGATCCAGGCGCGTTGCGACATCGACGGCGTGACGCTTCCTGATTATCTCAGCGACTTCGTCGAGAGCCACAGCTGAGCACGCCGTTCACGCCGGCACGAAAAAAGCGCCGCTTCCGCGGCGCTTTTATTATGACCTGCTCTCAATGATGCCAGAAGATCGCCAGCAGCAGGATGACTGGCAGCGGCACGCCAAGCAACCAAAGCAAAGCACCTCGTCCAAAGCCCATGACTTCCTCCTCCATGTTCACGACGGACATGACGCCGGAGAGACGAAGAAGTTCCGCGCTTTTCGGGAAGCGCGAATGCGTTCAGAGCATGGATCTAACGGCGTCAGCCGCGCCGTCTGGCGGCGATGACCTCGATCTCGCGGCGACGCTCGCCGGCGAAGGTCAGGAGCTTTTCGATCGTCAGCGTATCCGTGATCCGTTTGGCAAGCCGCTCGGCGCGCGCCGCCTGATCTTCGAGATGCTGGATCGTGTTCAAGCGCCGTCTCCCCCAAAGCCCCGAATTGCCGGGCACTCATGGTGCGGGAGAGCCGCTAATACCAGGTTAAATCACGCGCACTCTATTGGACGACGTCGAGCCTGACATTGGCGAGGCCCTTGTCGACCATGCCGAGCGCCTCGGCCGCGGACGGCGAGATGTCGACGACGCGTCCGCGAACGAACGGCCCGCGATCGTTGACCCTGACGGTCACGAAGCGGCCGGAGGAGACATCGGTGACGCGCAGCTTGGTGCCGAACGGCAGCGTGGGATGGGCGGCCGTCAGCTCGTTCTTGTCGAACCTCTCGCCGCTCGCGGTCTCCGTGTCCGAATAGAAGCTGGCGACGCCCTGCGACCCCGTCGGCTTGGCGCTTGCAGTCTCGCTGTGCCGATGCGGCCGGTAGACCGGATGCGGATGCAGCGCCGCCACGCGGTGCGGCCGCTCGATCGCAGCCTGCCTTGTGGTTGGAGCAAGATCAGCCCGCTGTCGGCCAACCGGCGACTGCGCGCAGGCGGCGAGCGAAGCCGCACCCATGATGGCAAGCAGCAACCGGGACGCGGCTGCCGGCGAAGTCAGGGTCGTTTCGGCACGTGCAATGCAAGACATGATGCGCCCTCCGAACAACCCCAAGTTTCGGTGGGCAATGAGGGCAGAACCTTGGCTGAACAAAAGCGGCCTTGCGGCCGCCGTGGTTTCGCGCCGGCTGTGATGAATCCACCACAGTCACCTGTCCTGAATCGGCACAAAATGGCGAGAAATCAGCCCGATACGACGCGCCAGACGACCACGTGCGGCTCCGGCCGCGGCTCACCGGTCTCGACGTCGCCCCTGATGAGCCGCATCAGCTCACGCCGATAGAGCATCCGCCAGCCGGTTTTCAGGCTGGCGAGAAAGTCGAGCTCCCGTTGCGTCAGCATGCACATCATGAACCCGATCCACGTGCGGGCCGTAACTGAGGTCCCAGGCCGGCGGCCGCATCGGACATTCGCGGCATACTACCGGGCGTAGTGTTACACAGCGTAACGCTTGCGGCGCATGGGCGCAAGCCGGGATCGGCCGCTGGTGGCCCCGATCACGGCAACGCGAACGCGCAGCTAGAAGTTCGGCCCGAGCGCGATCTTGGTGATCGTCCCGTTCCTGACCCCGATGCGCCATTCCGCCGAGCCGTTGGCGAACTGGGCGACATAGATGTCGCTGTCGAGCGCGGTGACGCCGCGGAACGAGACGGCGCGCAGCGCACCGAGCCGCGCCAGGATCGCCTGGTCGAACGGAAGCTGCGCCCGCGCGATGTTGGCGACTTCCGTCGTCATGTGGTCGTAGTCCGGCTGCCCCTTGCCGATGCCCTCGAGGTAGTGCCGCAGCATCGCCTCGCCATTGGCGATCGGAACGGCCCGCCGCGCGGCGTGCCGGGCGCTGATGTTGGCGGCCTCGACATTGTAGAAGCGCGTCTGCCGGCCTGGCACCAGGATCTCCATGCACTTGCCCGACTTGTCGGCGATGACCCACGGATTGTTCACGGTCGTCAGCGTCACCCAGGTCATGTCCGGCCTGACGACGCTCTGCGCCTTGCGCTCGCCATTGGCATCGAGATTGAAGACCTGAATGTCGTCCTCGGTCTCGTTGTAGAGCATGATCCTGATCGGCGAGGTGCCGGCGCGGCCGCGCACATTCGCCTCTTCCGAACAGGAGACGATGCCGCCGAGCTCGTCATTGCCGTCGGGCCGGAAGATCACGTCGCCGGCCTTGCCGTCGGGCTCGATCAGCAGGCGGAACTCCGCGGTGCCGTTCGCGAACTTGACGCCATAGATGTCGTAGCCGCCGGGCCCGACGCCGCGGAAGAAGATCGACTCGACCTCCCCGAGCGCCGCGAAGGTCGCACGCAATTCGTCGAGCCGGCGGTGGATGTTGGCGGCGAGCGGCGCGCTCATGCGATCATAGCTCGGCTTGCCCAGGCGCAGATCCTCGATCCCTTTCAGGATCATCTCCTTGCTGCCGGCAGCCGGGACCTGCTCCCTGAACCTGTCAGGCACTTCCGCCAGGCGCCGGGCGAAGTCGGCCTCGATCGCCTGCGCCTGTGCCGCATCGATCCGCGCCGCGAGCCGTGCGCCTGACGTCGCATTCTGGACCAGCACGCGCGAGACGCTTGCCCCCTCATCGTGCAGGAAGATCAGGAGACGGTCGCCATGCACGGAGAAGGCATCAACGCCCTCGGCCAGCACGGGCGATCGGCCCTGCCCGGTCTCCTGCACCTGCAGACCATCGCCGTCGCGCCTGATGGTGAGCACGCGGTTCGGCGCGATCTTGTACCAGCCGACATATTGATCAAGCGACACCGGATCTGTCGTCGGCGCCGGCATCCCGGCGACGCTGATAGCGCGCACGTCGCGGCCGTTCATATGCAGCGTCAGCTCGGACGAGCGACGCTCCATATCAACGGGGAACGTGATCTCGCCGAACGAAGCCGCATAGGATGCGGTGCCGTCGCTCGCAACGGTCAGGCGCAGCTTGCGCTGGCCGGTGAGCTGACCGTAGAGCTCCTCGCCCTCGCGGAAGATCGCCAACACCGAAGCCGGGCCCATGGCGTAGAAATTGACAACCGGGTGGTAATGCGCGGCCGGCACTTGCCCCAGATCAGCACCGGCGGGAACGGGATCCGGCGTCCGGTAGGCGATCATGCCGGCCGACACGATCACGACAGGCACGATCGTGGCCGCGATCCAGAGCCGCTTGCGCCAGCCGACCGCGACGGGCATGGCAGCGGCCGCGATGATGCGCTCGACGCGCGCGCGCACGGTCGAGGCCCGCGCCATCGCAAGCTCCATCGGCCGCGGCTTCACGGACGCTGCAACGTCGAGCAGGATTTCCGCATAGGACAGCCGGTCGTCGATCATCTCGATCGCGCGGGCATCGCTGATGATCTCGGCAAGCTCGGCCAGACGCACAAGCTGCCACCACGAGAACGGACTGAACCAGAACACGACGCGATTGAGCGAGGCCAGCAAGAGCACATAGAAATCGCCATTGGCGACATGCGCGCCCTCATGCGCGAGCACCGCCAGGCGCTTCTTGGCGTCCCAGCCGAAAAACTGCGGCGGCACCAGGATGGTCGAGCCGAAAGTGACGGGGCCGCTGACGTCGCGGCTGACACGCACGTCCGCGCCGATCGTGCCTTTCACCGGCCTTGCCGCGCGCACCAGACGCCATGTCAGGCAAAGACCGATAGCCAGCCGCATCAGCAACAGGCCGGCGACAGAGGCATAGACGGTGGTGGCAACCATCCACCAGTCGATCGAGATGCCATGTTTCGCCATCGGCGCCATGGCGGCGCCAGGTGCGACCGGCAGGGACAGCTGCGGCCGGTCCAGCATCGCGATATCGGTCGACCAGCTTTCGTCCGCCACCGGCACGGACAAAGGCAGCCGGTCGAGGGTGAGCGTCGGCCAGTGCATCACAAACGGCATCGCCAGCGATGCCAGCAGCACGACGACCCACGCCGTCATGTGGAGGTGCGGATTACGCACACGAAACAGGGTGAGACCGATCCAGACGACGCCTCCCAGCGCGAAGGAGCGTAACGCCGCCTCAGCCAGAGCTGCGATCATTCTTTTTTCACTCCCCTCGCCTTCTTCGCCTTGGCCACCTGGTCCGCCAGCGCGCGCAATTGCTGCTGGTCGAGCATCGCGTTGTCCACCATGCCGACGAGGACCTCCTCCATCGAGCCATTGCAGAACCAGTCGACAATGCGCTGCACCGCCTTGGCCGCGACCCGGGCGCGCGCCTCAGTGGCTTGGTAGACGTAGGTGCGCCCGTCTACCGTGTGGCGAGCATAGCCTTTTTCCTCGAGGCGGCGCAGCACCGTTCGCACCGTCGATTCCTTCAGACGCCGCGACAGACGCTCGCGCACGATTTCGGCCGTGACCGGCCCATGGGCCCATACTATCTGCATGACCTCGTGCTCGAGATCGCCCAGGTCGGGCAAACGATCGTCCATGGCGGCTTACCTAACGGCTTGAGATTCTTGTAATGCTACCGAGCGTCGCACATAAGGCCACGGCAGACAATTGCGATTCCGGGCGGGTCGTGGGACTGACCTGACCGGACGCGTTGCGGCCCGCGGGGGCGGTGCGCTCCCTCCCGCTTGCGGGGGAGGGTATCTCCGCAGTTGGACTCCCCAAGAGGATAGAGCCCTCACCCGGCGCGCGAGACGATGCTTCGCATCGCCCAGACGCCATAGTCGAAGCTTCGCTTCGACGTTCTTAAGAGACGGCCGCCAAAGGCGGCCTATGCTCTCCCGCAAGCGAGAGAGGTGACCGAGCCAGCCGCCAGATCAAGTCGATCAAAAGTCATCAGGCCTAATATTTCGGCTCGTACATCTGCGACTGGACCAGGGCCTTCACGTCATTCGGCGCCGGCCCGTCCGCGAGCCCGCGCTGGAAGGCGACATCAGCCACGGCGGCCGCAATGCGGGCCGAGACCTCGCGGATGCGCGGCAATGACGGATACAGACTGCCCTGATCGAGATCCTCCTTGCCGACGCAATTGGCGAGCGTATGCGCGGCTGCCATGAACATCTCGTCGGTTACGAGCCGCGAGCGGCTGGCGATGACACCGAGGCCGACGCCGGGGAAGATGTAGGAGTTGTTGCCCTGGCGCGGCACGAAGGTGCGGCCGTTGAGCTTGACCGGGTCATAGGGACTGCCGCAGGCAAACAGCGCGCGACCCCCGGTGTAGCGATAGGCATCCTCCGCCGAGCATTCGGCCTTCGAAGTTGGATTGGACAGCGCGAACACGATCGGCTGTTCGTTGAGTTCGGCCATGGCCTTGAGCACATCGGGCGTGAAGGCGCCGCCGACCGCGGCAACGCCGATGATCGCCGTCGGCTTCAGCGTCTTGATCGCGGTGAGGAAGTCGGCGATCGGCGCCTGGTCGGTGTGGGCATAGCGGAGCTTGTGGCCGTGCAGGCCGTCGCGGCCGCTGACGACGAGGCCGCGGGAATCCACCAGCCAGTTGCGGCGGAGCGCCTCGGCTTCCGTTGCGCCCTCCGCCATCATCGCGGAAACCACCAGATCGGCGATGCCGGTCGCCGCCTCGCCCGCACCGAGGAACAGGATGCGCTGCTCCTTCAGCTTGCCGCCGTTCACTTTCAGCGCCGAGAACAGGCCGGCGAGCGCAACCGCCGCGGTGCCCTGGATGTCGTCGTTGAAGACGCAGGTGTCGTCCCGATATTTGTGCAGCAGCTTGAATGCGGAATGGTTGGCGAAATCCTCGAACTGGATCAGCACGCCCGGAAAGGTCTTTCGCGCGGCGGTCATGAACTCGTCGACGAAGCTGTCATAGGCTTCGCCCGAAAGGCGCCGCTCGCGCAGGCCGAGATAATAGGGATCGCTCAGCAGTTCCTCGTTGTTGGTGCCGACGTCGAGCACGATCGGCAGGCAGTGCTCGGGATGCACGCCGGCGCAGGCCGAATAGAGCGACAGCTTGCCGACGGGAATGCCCATGCCGTTGGCGCCGAGATCGCCAAGTCCCAAAATGCGCTCGCCGTCGGTGACGACGATCAGCTTGGCCGGATAGGGCCAGTTCTTCAGAACTTCGCCGATCTGGCCGCGCTCACGCGAGGAGATGAACATGCCGCGCGGGCGCTGGAAGATCAGGCCAAATTTCTGGCAGGCCAGGCCAACTGTCGGCGTGTAGATGATCGGCTGGATCTCGTCGATATTGTCGACGACAACGCGAAAGAACAGCGCCTCGTTGCGGTCGTGCAGCGCGTTCAGGGCGACGTATTTTTCGAGGTCGGTCGGCAGCGAGCGCAGATTGATCAGCACGCGCTCGACCTGCTCCTCGATCGTCAGGACGCAAGCCGGCAGCAGGCCGCGCAGGCCGAGCGCATCGCGCTCCGCTTCCGTGAAGGCCGTGCCCTTGTTGAGCAAGGGGTCGCGCAGCAGCGTCATGCCTTGCGCTGAATCGGATGATGTCGAATGGGCGCTGACCCGAGCAGGTCTAATCACGAATTCCCCCAGGGAGTTTCTTATTGAAGGGCAAGCATTGTCCGCCAGCGCTCCCCTGAGATCAAGGACCGAGCGAGACGTGGGGGGTGATTGTGATCTCGCACCGCAGCGAGACTTTCGCGAACGATCCGCAAAAGTTAATGCCGCGGGCAATTCGTGCCCCTCATGCTGAGGAGTGCGTCTCTGGACGATGCTGTACATCGATGTGGCGGCATCGGTGCCGGGCTCCCTCTCCCGCTTGCGGGAGAGGCGGAGCAAACCCGGGGACAATCTTCGTGAAATCCATAAGAGATTGTCTGGCAGGAGGAAGGTGGCGCTTGTAGCTATTCCGGCCTGATATCCGCTGCCTTCACCACAGGCCACCATTTCTCGATCTCGGCCTTCTGGAAGGCGCCGAGGGCTGCGGGCGATTGCTGGTCCACCGGCGGAATCTCCTGGCCCAGCTCGGCAAAGCGCTGCCTGACGGCGGGATCGGCGAGAGCCGCGACAATGGCTGTGTTGAGCTTTGTGACAATCTCTTTCGGCGTGTTCTTCGGGGCCCAGATGCCGTGCCAGTAGGAGATGTAGAGACCGGGCAACCCCGCCTCGTCGACGGTGGGAATATCGGGCGCGGACGCAAGCCGTGTCGGCGAGGTCACCGCAAAAGCCTTGATCGCGCCATTCTTGACATGCGGCAGCGAATTGGTGGCCTGGTCGAACATGATATCGATCTGCCCGGCGACAAGATCGATCATGGCAGGCCCCGCGCCGCGATAGGGCACGAACTGAAAGTCGGTGCCGGTCTTCTCCTTGAAGAAGACCCCCGCGACATGCGCGCCGGTCCCTGCGCCAGCCGTCCCCGCCGTGGCCTTGCCGGGATTGGCCTTCAGCCAGGCGATCATCTCCTTCAGATTGCCCGCCTCGAGCGATTTCCGGCCGACGATCAGCTGCGTCCCCATCGCGACCAGCGCGACCGGCTCGAAATCGGCGAGCAGATCATAAGGCAGCTTGAAGATCGCTCCGTTGAGCACATGCGTGCCCCAATGACCGATGGTGATGGTGGTGCCGTCTGCCGTTGCGCGCGCGACGCGGGCACCAGCGATGCTGCCGGAGGCGCCGGCGACATTCTCGCCCACGATCGTTGCATGCAGTTCGGCCGCGATGCGTTCCGACAGGATTCGCGCCAGCGTGTCGGTCGGCCCGCCGGCCGCGAACGGGACCACAAGGGTGATAGGGCGCGAGGGGAACGATTGGGCACTGGCCGGCGCGTTCCAGGCCACGCTTCCGACCAATGCACACATGACGATCACGTGACCACGCAACCCGGCCCACAGCCCCCGCATCACTTTCTCCCAAGCTTCTTGTCATCCGCATGTCATCAGCGGAGTGGAGCGCGAGTGAACGCTGGCCGATGAGCGGAAGCAAGCCGGAAAATTTGCGGTGCGGCTATCCGGCCGCGCGTCTTGGCGTCAGGTTGGCGGCGACATCGGCAGGCGGCGCGACGTGCATCAAAATGGTCTGGGTCGCCGATGCGACCTCGATGCCGTGCTGCTGGAAGCGCTGCTTCATGCGGCGGTTGAATTCGCGCTGGACCGGCCAGCGGCCGGCCTCGGTGCAGCGGATCTGGCCGACGATCGACACCATCGCGCCATCGACCTTGTCGATGCCCCAGAGATCGAGGTCGCCGCGGATCAGCGGGCGGAAGTCCGGCTCGCGGCGCATCTCCTCGACGATATCCTTGAGGATCTGGCCGGCGCGGTCGGTGTCCTCCTTGTAGGCGACATTGACGCTGACCGAGGCATTGCCGGCACCGCGGCTGGCATTGGTGATGGTCGTCACCGCGCTGAACGGCACGATGTGCACGGCGCCGTCGCCGGCGCGCAGGCGAATGGTGCGGATCGAGACGTTCTCCACCACGCCTGAAAGTCCCGACACGCTGACGGTGTCGCCGACTTGCACGGTGTTCTCCAGCAACAGGAACAGGCCGGTGATGAGATCCTGCACCAGCTTCTGCGAGCCGAAGCCGATGGCGATACCGACGATGCCGGCGCCCGCGAGCAGCGGCGCGACATTGACGCCGATTTCGCTGAGGGCCGTGAGGCCGACGACGGTGGCGATGAGGCACAAAAGCGCCGTGCGCAGCATCGGCTGGAACGTGCGCAGGCGTGCCGCACGGGCATAATGTCCGTCACGCGACAGCGTATTGATCTGCCGATCCAGCAGCGCGTTGCTGGACTCCCAGATCACTGCAGCGATGAAGACAGCGACGCCGATCGTCGCCACGGCGGAAATCAACTGGCCGCCGATCTGGCCGCCATAGAACCAGACGATGGCATCGACGCCCCAGACCTCGAGCACGGCGACGAAACCGATGAAAGCGATCACGCCGGAGACGATCTTGCGCAGCAGCGGCAGATAGCGGTTCGCCCGGATCTCCAGCCCCGGAAAACGCTGGAGGATCTCCGGCCGGATGCGAAAGCCACGGTCAATCAGGCTCAGCGTCACCATGATGGCGACCCGCGTGATCAGCACGACCGCGATCGTGCCGACGAAATATTGCAGCAGCAGCGAATAGCCGTTGCGGATGTTCAGCGCCCAGACCGCCCATAGCGCGAGGTCAAGCGCGATCGCGAGATAATGCCAGCCGCCGGCGATGCGGTTGCGCAGACGCGCGGTGATCCCCTGCCGGTCCGCAGGCGCATGGATGGCGTCGGCGACCTGGCGGCGGCATTGCAGGATGATGACGACGACGAAAAGGTGCACCACCAGCATCACCATGCGAATGAGCGCGGCGTAGCCGGCACGGTGCAGGCCGAGCAGCAGCGCCACATTCGCAAAGGCAATACCTGTCACCGCAACGCCGACGATGCGGCGCGCCCAGATCTCGATATAGGCCGCCGTCTCGGCGCGCACCGGAAACAGGCCGAAGGGACCTGCCAGCGCCCGGACGACGCAGATGAGCCCGCGCGAAAACGCGTAGGCATTGACGACCGCAAGGATCACGAGGCGGACGGTTGCGGGCTCGCCGATCTCCGTTCCGAGCAACGCGGTCGAGATGCCAAGGAAAACGACGACCGGCAACAGTTCGAACAACAATCGTCCCAGTACGAAGGGCAGCCGCAGCAACAGCTGCCAGACATAGGCAAGGCTGTGCCGGCGCTTGTGCAATTCCGGCGCGGGCGTAACATCGACGACCGATGACGGTGGATCGGCAATGGGCAGTGCCTGCGCCGGCAGGCGTGCCGTCTGCGGCACGCGCCCCTCGAGGAAAACGACCGGGCGCCGGATCAGGCGGACGCCGGCCCACTCGGCCGCGAGCGCACAGCCGAACACAAGCGCCAGCTTCCAGGCGATCTCGATCAGGAGATTGTAGGCATCAGGGTCGTTAGCGGTCCGGACGATCCAGTAGTAGAACGCCCAGAAATGCGTGAGCGTGCGCGCCATATCGGCGACATCGCGCGAGACCTCGCCGATCTGTTCGGACACCGTGAGCAGAAGCTGTGCGCCGAGGCCATCGGCCGCGAGCGGGATCGGCGATTTCGTCTCCGGCGCCGGCGCCGCCGGCTGCTGTTGGCCCGACGCATTGGCGATCGCTCGCAACGTATCGATCATTTGCGTACGCTTCTTGTCGTCCTGGAGCGTATCCAGCGCCCGCCTGGCCTCGTCAGGCGACAGTGCGGCGGCACTGCCGGCGGCAGGCGCAGGCGTATCAGCGCGGGCTCCGGAGAACGACGAGATGGCGAGGAAGAGCGCTGCGAGAAGCGCCGGGACAAGCTTATGCGACACGCGGATTCCCCAAATAAATGAAATGCGCCGGCGGAATCGGGACCGCGCGAAGCACTGCGTCATGTCGGATCGCCGCTATTCGCCCCGATGATGTGTCGGAAATTTGCCGATCAGGCGACCATCTCTTGGCATTTCCGCCAACGCAGACGTGATGGAACCGTCTCATGGTCAATGTCGCGAACGCGTGCCAGATTACTGGCTGGCATCGGGGGCGTCACATGACAGAGTTCGATCGGCGCGAGCTCATTCTGGCGGGTGCCGCGCTTCTGCTTGGCACGCCATCAGCGGCCGCACAGAGCGGACCGACGTTCACCTATCGCGGCATCACCGTCGACATCAGTGCAGCGCAGGGCCAGCCTGACATCGAGGATGTCGTCGCATCGCTGAAACATCAGATCGACATCGTGGTCGAATGCGGCGCGAAGCCCGAGATCCTGATCTTCTTTCGGAGCCAGCCCGTCGCGGTCAAGCCCGGACACGGTGACGGCGGCGGGCATTTCTCCTCCAAAGAAGCGGGCGTCACGGTCGACGCAGCGGTCGATGCGCCGGAGAAACCGGTGCTGCTGCACGAGTTGCTCCACGCCTATCATTTTCGCGTTCTGCCGGGCGCACTGCAAAATCTGGATCTGGTCGGCTTCTACAGCACCGCCAAGCAGAACGAGCTTTATCCGCCTGATGCCTATGTGCTGAAGAACGTGCAGGAGTACTTCGCGGTAACCGGCAGCCTCTACCTCTGGGGCAATGTCGACCGTCCGCCGAACAACCGGGCCACGCTGCGCGAGAAGCAGCCGGTCTACTATCAATGGCTCGGTGATCTCTTTGGAGTGCAGAAGAAGGCGTAGCTGTCAGGACGGGTTACAAAACGCACAGCGCCGGGCAGGTAGGGGCTATGCCTTGCTGATGCAGCCCACTAAACCTTAACCCGGCGTGCCGTTCGCGGTTTCTGCCGCTATGCGATAGTCCGAACGAGCTCCATCGCACTTAACGCGGCTGGATCTGCGGAGGTGGAGTCATAGACCTCCCCTTGCTCATGAGGTGGACGTTACGCGTCGCGCTGATCGCGACCACAGGCATGCTCCTCCCGTGACATAAAACTGTCAAGCGGGATCAAGGTCCCCAAGGATCACATTTGCACACCTGTTCCGCGACAGACTGTCCGCGTGAGAGCGCGGAATAAATCCCTTTCCGCAGCGTTTGTGTGAGGGAGACTCTCCGTCGTCCCGCAATCCTTTTTTCAGAAAGCCTGAGATGAAAGCATTTACTTGCATTGCCATTCTCGCGGCCCTCGTTAGCGGATCAGCCTTCGCGCAGGCCCCGCCGCAGACCTCGACCAGGAAGGTCGACGGCACCGACAACGTCTACATCTTCCGCTATGGCGGTCATCAGTCGATGTTCGTGGTGACGCCGAAAGGCGTGATCGCGACCGATCCGATCTCCTATTTGCGTCCCGCAAAACCCTATATCGACGCGATCAAGGCGGTCACCGACCAGCCGATCAAATACGTCATCTACAGCCACCACCATTACGACCACATCGCCGGCGGCCAGCCGTTCAAGGATCTCGGCGCCACCTTCATCGCGCATCGCCGCACCAAAGAGCGGCTGCTCGAATTGAAGAAGCAGAATTCTCTGCTGGCAGACGTCGTGATGCCGGACCAGGTGGTCGACGACAAGAAAACCATCACGCTCGGCGGCACCACGCTGGAGCTCGATTATGTCGGCCGCAACCATTCCGACAATTCGCTGGTGATGCGGCTGCCGAAGGAGAAGCTGGTCTTTGTCGTCGACTTCGCGCCGATCGAGAGCGTCCAGTTCCGCAACATCCCTGATAACGCCTCGCCGCTGGAATACATCGCCTCGCTGAAGAAGCTGGCTGCGCTCGACTGGGAGCGCATGATCCCCGGCCATCCCAATGCCGGCGGCCGGCTCGGCACCAAGAAGGACGTCGAGGACGACATTGCCTACATGGAAGACCTCTCGACCGAGGTGAAGAAGGCCGCCGATGCCGGCAAGTGCTTCGACACCGCGATGAAGGAAGTGAAGCTGCCCAAATACGAGAAGTGGGCGAATTACGAGGCGAGCCTGCCCGCCAATGTCGAGCGCTTCTGCTATTGGTGGGGCCGGGGATACTAGCGGCTGGCGCTGACGCGACGAGCTTCGCTCGCGCTGAGATCGTAGGGTGGGCAAAGGCGCACTTGCGCCGTGCCCACCAGCTTTCTCGATCGCGCAAGATGCGTGGGCACGCTTCGCTTTGCCCAGCCTGCGGGACCTGTCGCAATGGTGGCATCATGCCCTTGTTTTGCCCGACGGGTCAAGCGGTTTTCCATAAATCCGAATCTTGCGAATGGCGCCAGGCAAGCCGTTGATTTCACGCCCCCCTGCTACTGTGCATGGGGTTGTTTTCGCTTTTTTGCTTTCGCCCCCTTCCCTTCCTTCTCCAACGCTTCGCGCACATTCTTGAACTCCGCGACCGACGCCTTGTCCGCACGAGGGAAGCGCAGGTCCAGCTTTTCCAGCTCCGCGACGATGACCGAGCCGATGACGACGCGTGCAAACCATTTGTGGTCGGCGGGCACGACATACCAGGGCGCATGTGGCGTGGCGGTGTGGCGCACGATGTCCTGATAGACGGCCTGGTAGCGCGGCCACAACGCGCGCTCCTTGATGTCGTCCATCGAGAATTTCCACTGCTTGCCCGGCTCCTCCAGTCGGTCGAGAAAGCGCTTGCGCTGCTCCTCCTTGGAGAGGTTGAGGAAGAATTTCAGCACCACGGTGCCGTTGCGCATCAGATAGCGCTCCCAGGCGGCAATGTCCTCGAACCGCTCCTTCCAGATGTTCTTGGTCACCAGCTTTTGCGGCAGCTTCTCCTTGGCGAGAACCTCCGGGTGCACGCGCGTCACCAGGCATTCCTCGTAATGGGAGCGGTTGAAGATGCCGATATGGCCGCGCTCGGGCAGCGCGACCACGTGGCGCCAGAGGAAGTCGTGATCGAGCTCCTTGCTGCTCGGCGCCTTGAAGGCGGAGACCTCGCAGCCCTGCGGATTGATGCCCTCGAAGAGCGCCTTGATCGCACTGTCCTTGCCGCCGGCGTCCATGGCCTGGAACACGATCAGGACCGACCAGCGATCCTGCGCGTAGAGTTTTTCCTGGAATTCGACGAGACGCCGCTTGTTGGCATCGAGAATCTCCTGCGCCGCATCCTTGTGCAGATCGCCCTTCGCGTCGGTCTTGTAGTTTTTCAGGTGGAACTTGCCGGACCCGTCATGCCGGAATGGGGTGATGTAGCGGTCAAGTTCCTGGGCGAGCGATTTGGACGGCTTTTTGCTCATGAGCGCGGGGCACCTTGCGTTGCGGCTTCAATCGATCGAGCAGGCTACCAAGGATGCCCTTTGGAAGGAATATGATGAAAAGCACCAGCAGGACGCCGTAGACGAGGTTGTCCCAGCCGACCGCCCTGGTGCCGAAGCCGATGCGCAGGGTTTCCGCGAGCAGGATGGTGATGACCGCACCGACGGTCGGCCCCAGCGAGACGAACAGGCCGCCGACAATGGCGGCGAACACCATCTGCAGCGACACCGCGATGCCGGAGACGGTGTCGGGCGTGATGAACATCTGGTACTGGCAATAGATCGCGCCGGCGAGCGCCGTCATCAATGCGCTGATCAGCGTGATCTTCAGTTTCTCCGCGGTGACATTGACGCCGGCGGCGGCCGCGGCGTCCTCGTCCTCCGAGATCGCCTCCAGCGCGTAGCGGCTCATGCTGCGATCAATCAGATGCCAGACGACGATGCCGCCGAGCCAGACGCCAAGCGCGATCAGATACCAGGTGGCCTTGTCGTCGAATTGCAGCGCCAGCAGCTTGTTGCCGGAGGCGCGGTTCGGCGTGTAGCCGAGCGAGCCGCCGGTATAGTCGCGCGTCGCCGTGATGACCTGAAGCACGATGCCTGACAGCGCCAGCGTCACCAGCACGAAATAGTGTCCGGTGATGCGGAAGCGGAAGCAGGGATAGCCGACGATCAGCGCCAACGCGCCGGCCGCGACCATGCTGATGGGAATGCCGATCCACGGCGACAGCCCGAGGTGGTTCCACGAGAGCGCGGTGACATAGGCGCCGATGCCCATGAAGCCGCCGTGCCCGAGCGAAACCAGGCCGAACCGCCCCATCATCGACCACGACGTATAGGCGAACGACCAGATCAGGATCAGCACCAGAATGTGCAGATGATAGGGATCGCGATAGACGAAGGGCAGCGCGACCAGCGCCGCCAATCCGATCCCCCAAGCAGCAAGCCGTCCCTGCCCCATCATCGGCGCCTCGCGAGCAGGCCCGCGGGCCGGATGAACATCATGACGATGAAGAAGGCGAAGGCGAGCACGTAACCCCATTCGAGATCGGAGAACAGGCCGCCGAGCGAGATGATCTCGGCGAACACGAAGGCCGCGATGAAACCGCCGATGAAATTGCCGAGGCCCCCGAGCACGCAGATCAGGAAGGTGATCGGCCCGAAGGAGAGACCGACGAAAGGATGCACGTCGTATTGCAGCACGAGGAGGCAGGCGGCGAGCCCGGCCAGCCCGCCGCCGATGGCGGAGGTGATGAGATAGATGCGCTTGGTGTCGACGCCCATCAACGCCATGATCTGCCGGTCCTGCGAGATGGCGCGGATCGCGGTGCCGGTGAAGGTGCGGGTCATGAACAGATAGACCGCGACCATGCCGACCAGAGCGGCCAGGAACGACAGCAGCCGCGCGTAGCTGAAATTCATGTCGCCGAAGGCGAGCACCGGCAGGCGGATGCCGAGATTGCGGAAGTCGATGCCGAAGGCGACGGTGGCAAAGCTCTGCAGCACGAACAGCACGCCGCCGGTCGCGAGCAGTTGGTTGATCGGCGGCGCGGTGAGCAGCGGCGCGATCACGAGGTAATGCAGGAGCGCGCCAAGGATCGCGACGAGCAGGATGGTGAACGGCGCCGCGACGAAATAGCTGATGCCGTAATACTGGACCATGAAATACATGGCGTACATGCCGATCATCACCAGCTCGGCGTAGCAGATCCAGGTCACGTCGATGACGCCGAAGATCAGGTTCAGCCCGAGCGCAAGCAGCGCCAGCACGCCGCCGAGCAGAATGCCGTTGATGACGGCTTCCAGCAGATAGATGTCGAAAATATCCAGAAACGCCTGCATTGCCCCTCACACCCCGAGATATGCTTCCTTGACGGTGTCGCTCGCCAGCATCTCGGCCGACGTGCCTGAGCTGCGGATCGCGCCCGCCTCGATCAGATAGGCACGGTCGACCACCTTCAGCACCTGCTGCACGTTCTGCTCGACGATCAGCACCGTCAGCCCGCTGGCGCGGATCCGCTTGACCAGCTCGAACACCTGCTGCACCACGACCGGCGCCAGCCCCGCCGATGGCTCGTCGAGCAGCAGAAGCTTTGGGTTCGACATCAGCGCGCGACCGATCGCGCACATCTGCTGCTCGCCGCCTGACATGGTGCCCGCGAGCTGGTGGCGGCGTTCCTTCAGCCGCGGAAACAGGTCGAACACGACCTCCAGCCGCCCGGCATAGTGAGCGCGCGCCTCCTTCATGAAGGCACCCATCTTGAGATTGTCGTCGACCGAGAGTTGCGGAAACAGCCGCCGGTTCTCCGGCACGTGCGCGATCCCAAGGCTGACGATCTTATGCGGCGGTGTCGCCACGACATCGACGCCCTCCATGGAGATCGATCCGCGCGAGGGACGGATCAGACCGGAGATGACGCGCATCAAGGTTGTCTTGCCGGCGCCATTCGGTCCGATCACGCCCACGGCCTCACCGGCCTTGACGTCGAGATTGACGTCGAACAGCGCCTGGAAGGTGCCGTAGCCCGCGTTGACGCCACGGAGCTCCAGCATCATTGGCCTCCCGCGCGGCGGCGCGCTTCGGCGGCCGCGGCCTGCGTGGTCTCGGCATCGGTGCCGAGATAGACCTCGATGACGCGCGGATCGCGGGCAACGGCGCTCGGCAGCCCCTCCGAGATCTTCTCGCCGTGGTCGAG
>Ga0209148_1000377_pt1 | contig 54144 bp, 47 predicted proteins | sample AraplaCol_mMF_r2_2_FD_184288 | JGI IMG/M metagenome (GOLD analysis project Ga0209148, IMG submission 184288) | Arabidopsis root microbial communities from North Carolina, USA - plate scrape CL_Col_mMF_r2 (SPAdes) (version 2) | ecosystem: Host-associated > Plants > Roots > Endosphere | place...
TGAAGTTGCGCTGGGTCAGCTGACTGACCGCCGCCATCAACACCCGGCTCGGTGCCGAGAAGCGCCGCAGCACCGACAGCACTGCCCAGATCGACAACAGCAGCGCCAGTACCAGGCCGATCAGCGAGGTGATCACCACAGTCAGTGCATTGGCCCGGCGGTCATCTGCATGAGCGACGGCCTGGTCGAGGGCAACATAGCCGATATTGAGGATGGCCGTGAACCCGTCGGTGAAGAGGGCGTTGAAGTCGGCGCCGGACATGGCCGGCTGGCCGCTATCATTGAGGCCGGCGATGAGATCGTTGAGCTTCTTCTGCTTGTCGGTGGCAATGCCTTCGGCGTTCTTCACCGCATCGGTGATCGGTCCCGGCTCGTCGACGCGATTGATGACCTCATCGATCAGTTTGAAGGCGGCCTGGTAAGCGCCCATCAGTTCATGCCACCGGCCATTGAGATCGGGGTCGAGACGCTTCCCGCTGATCACATTGCCGCGCAGGATGGCGATCTGGGTGCCGAAGCGGTCACGAATCAGCCAGGCGGCGCGGCGGATCTGCACCATCTCGGCGACGAAGGCATCCTGCAGGCGGACCTGGTTGCTGACTTCGACGGAAATATTGGACAGCACGTCATTGACGGCATTGACGCCGTTGCGCCATTCCTCCGGCATGTTCTGGTTGCGCTGTGCCAGTGGCTGCGCCAGCGCCTGATCGACCAAGGCGTCCTTCTGCTTCATCTCCTGCCAGCGAGCGGCGAGGTCTGCACTCAGTTTGTCGCGATCGGGAATATCGAGATCGGCAATCTGGGCGACCGCGTTCTGATAGGCGGCATCGACATCGGCCCGCAGCTTCTGCAACGGCGCCGTATAATCGTCGCCGCTGATCAGCATGCCCTGGACCTTGGATTGTTGGCTGCGGATGGCGATGATGGTCTTGAAGAGGACGCGGTCGGTTTGCGTCGCCTCAAGAATGCCGAGCGAGGTCCGGTAATCGGCAAAGCCGCCCCAGGCCAGGATGCCCGTTGCCGTGAGCAAGCTCACCAGCAGCAGGACTTGCAGGGCGATCAGAAGGCGTGAAATGGATGTGCGGAACATGCGGAACCCCTCGTTTCGATGTGGCGCAATCGACGGAGCTGAAAGCGACAAAAGAGGGACGATTATGCGGGACCGGTGCTGAACTAATCTTTAATGCCATGGCGGCGTTCTCACCGGTGAAGACCGCTTCGTTTGCCATCGCCTGACGCCGGCACCGTTCCGTTCCCCGGCATGTGCGAAAGCGCAGAAAATTTTCGCAAAGGAAAGGCGGAGCCGATCGGCTCCGCCTTTTAGGATAACTTTCTTGGCTGATCCGTTTCAGCCTGCGGTATTTGGCAGGCTCAGCCGAGATGCATCCAGACCGACTTGGTCTGGGTGACCGTCAACAGGGTCTCCAGGCACTTGTCCCGGCCCATACCGGACTGCTTGAAGCCGCCCCAGGGCTGGGTCATGTCGCCATGGTCGAAGCAGTTGACCCAGACCACGCCGGCCTCGATGTCGCGCGCCGCCTTGTGGGCGAGATTGACATCGGAGGTCCAGATCGAGGCGGCAAGGCCATAGATCGAGTCATTGGCGATCTCGATCGCGTCTTCCACCTTCTTGAACGGCAGCACGGTACCGACCGGGCCGAAGATCTCTTCCTGGGCGATGCGCATCTTGTTCTTCACGCCGCTGAACAGCGTCGGGGCGACATAGGCGCCCTGTTCCAGGCCCTTCGGCACGGCGCCGCCGAATTCCAGCTTGGCGCCTTCCTTCTTGCCGATATCGATATAGCCGAGGACACGCTTCTGCTGGCCCTTATCGACCAGCGGGCCCATCGTCGTCGCCGGATCCAAGGGATCACCCGGCAGGAAGCTGGCCTTGGCCTTCTCCTGGAACTTGTGGACGAATTCGTCATGAATCTTGGCATCGACCAGGATGCGCGAGCCGGCATTGCAGACTTCGCCCTGGTTGCCGAAGATGCCGTTGACGGCGTACTGGATCGCCATGTCCATGTCGGGCACGTCGGCGGTGATGATCTGCGGGGTCTTGCCGCCGGTCTCCGTTGTGACGCGCTTCATGTTCGACTGGCCGGAATAGACCATCATCAGCTTGCCGATCTCGGTCGAGCCGGTGAAGCCGATCTTGTCGACATCCATGTGCAAGGCGAGCGCCTTGCCGACTTCCTCGCCGAGACCCTGCACGACGTTGAAGACGCCGGCCGGACCGCCGGCTTCCATGAACAGCTTCGCCATCAGGCAGGCCGAGAGCGGTGATTGCTCAGCCGGCTTGAGGACGACACTGTTGCCGGCAGCGAGTGCCGGCGCCACCTTCCAGGCGGCCATCATCAGCGGGTAGTTCCACGGCACGATGCAGCCGACGACGCCGAGCGGCTGGCGCAGGATGTATTGGAACTCGCTTGCCGCGGTGTTGGTGACGACGCCTTCGATCTTGTCGATGGTCTCGCCGAAGAACTGGAAGGTGAGGGCGGCGCCCGGCACGTCCGAGTTCAGCATGTCCATCACCGGCTTGCCCATGTTGAGGGTGTCGAGCAACGCGAAGTTCAGCGCATTCTCGCGAATGAGATCGGCGAAGCGATACATGATCGCCATACGATCGCGCGGCGCCATGCGCGACCAGACGCCGCTCTTGAAGGCCTTGCGCGCCGCCTTGACAGCGAGATCGACGTCGCCCGCATCGCCGCGGGTGACTTCCGCAAAAACCTCACCGGTCGCCGGGTTGATGCTTTCGAACTTCTTGCCCTTCTTGCCATCGACGAACTTGCCGTCGATGAAGTGGCGGGTCTCGAATTTCAGCTTGCCCGCATATTTATGGAACGACTTCTTATCAAGCTTGCGTGCGTCTTCCAGATTCATGCCTACATCTCCTCTTGGCATCGCCGTCATTGCTTTCGCAGTTTTCCCGCGCGGACGGCTCAACTGACCGTCCGCTTATAGCACCGCCCTCGCAGCAGCCGCTAGTCCCGCTTGGATATAACGGTGGCTGTCCGAGCCATGTTGGCGCTGACACGGCAGGAGTTAACCTTCGCTCCTTGCCGTCGTTGCAGCGCGCCGTCTTTCGCGGTGCCAGACATAAAGGCCGGTGGCGACGATGATGGCAGAGCCAATCCAGGTCGTGGTGCGCGGCCAATTGCCGAACCAGACCAAGTCGATCAGGACCGTCCAGATCAGCATGACATAGGAAAACGGCGCCAGCACGGCACCGGAAGCATGACTATACGCCTTGATCGCCATGAAATGCGAGAAGGCGCCGCTGAGACCGAGAATTAATAGATATCCCCAATCAACCCAGCTCAACGGTTGCCAGATCCAGGGCAGGATGAGACTGCAGCCGATCATGCCGACGACGCCGGAAAAAGCCAAAGTCGTCACCGCCTGATCATGGGCGGCAACCACCCGCGTCATCACGGTATAGGTCGCATTGAAGCTGGCGGTCAGCAGCGGCAGCAGCAGCCAGGGATTGGCCATTGCCATCCAGCCGCCGCTAGTTCCGTGCAAGCCGGGCGAGACGACGATCAGGGCACCGCAGAGACCAATGGAGACGGCGATCCAGCGCCGTCTCCCGACCGCCTCATGCAGGAACAGGAATGACATCGCTGTCACGAATAACGGCTCGATGAAGCCGATGGTGGTGGCCTCGGCGAGGGTGATGAAGCGGACGCTGAGGAAATAGAGGCCGGTGGAGCCGAACAGCATGGTGGAGCGGAAGAGCTGCTGCCATAGGGCTTGCGGGCGCACCAGTGGTATCCAGGCGCGCCGGCTGGTGAGCGCCGCCCGGCCGAGATAGAGCGGCAGGACCAGGAAGTGGAAGAGATAGCGGCCCCAGGCGATCTGCAGCACCGGCACATGCTGGGCGAGATGCTTGGCGGTGGCATTGAGAACGGTGAAACCGATGCCGGCGGCCAGCAGGAAGGCGATCGCACGCAGCGGCTGGTCGGCCCGCCGCGCCGGCATGGTCGGGTTCATCTTTAGCTGGTGCTTCCGCCCGCCGCCAATGCGGTTTCGGCGCGTGCTTCCGCCTGCGGCTTCAGCCGTTCCGCCGCCACTGTCTCGATCGCGGTGCGGATCTGTTCATCGCGCTGCATCAGGTCCTGCAGATCACGCGAAGAGAGGCCAAGCAGCTTGCAGAAGCCGAGCGCGATGACATCAGCATTGCGGCGCTGCCCGGTGAGCAGCGCCAGCTCGCCGAAGAAGGTGCCGCTGCCGAGCTCGATGCTGCGACCGGGCAGCTTGACGGCAACCGCGCCGGAAGCGACGAAATACATGGCGTCACCGCGTTCGCCGGCGCGCACCACCACTTCATCGGGCACCAGCAGCCGCGCTCGCAGCAGCCGGGCAATGCGGGACTGCGCATCCGGGGACAGGTTCTGGAAGATCGGCACCCGGGCGATCAATTGCGGTGCGGTGAGTTCGGTATCGAGCGTCGGCCGGCCATCGAGGCCGCCCCAGCGTTGCCGCACAGCCTGCTGTAGCTCCGAGAATACCTCGCCACCGATCATCGCCTGTTTCGACAGTTCTTCGTAGCTGTCGAGCTCCAGCTGGCGGGCAATGCGGCCGAGATAGCGGCGCTGTAATTCGCGGGCATAATCCGGATATTGCAGCTTCAGGGCTTGCAAAGCGGCGCTGATCGCGACCAGCCGGTCACTGGTGATGTCGCCGACGATCTTGGCCGCTTCGGTGCCGAGCAGCGGCGCCAGCCGGGTACGGCAGAAGGTGACAAGGTCGACGACGACGATGCGCTGGTTGAGCAGGATCTCGAAGCGGTCGGCGAGGGCCGAGGCCAAGGGCTGTGAGATGCCGGTCCATTGCTGCAGCCGCAGGGCCAAGCGGAAACGCCAGGTCAGCTGCAGATTTTCCGCCAGCGCGGTGCGATAGGCCTCGATGCCGCCGGCCCGGAGATCGTCGCGGAGATGGCCGTTCTGGGCCATCAGCGCCTCGGCAATCTGCCGCGTCGTCACCTGGGCCTTCAGGTTGCCGAAATAACGTTCATCTTCCTGCAGACTGAGGACGCTAAGGCCGACGCGGGCAAGATCGGCGGTGCCGAGTTGCGGCTCAGCGGGAGCTGGCGCTTGCTCGCTGCTGCCGCCTTCATGCGACTTGCTGTCATGAAGGGCGATGTTGTCGTAGACCTTGGCAATGGCAGCACCGACTTCCGGGTCGATCCGCTCACGTTCTGCGATCTCCGCCAGGCGCTCACGGATTTCGGCCGCCGACATGTCCAGCGCCCGGTCCTTGATGGCGCGCTGCAGCGGCGTCAGCCGATTGAGGCCAAGCGCCTGCATGACGAAACGCAGGCTGGTGCCGTTGATGAAGAGGGTCAGCAGTACGAAGCCGGTCACCGTGGTGGCAACGAAATGCCGGACCTCGCCGTCGATCGCTGGATTTTCCGTAACCGCCAGGGCAAGCGCGAGCGAGACGGCACCGCGCAACCCGCCCCACCACATCACGGTCTTCATGCCATTGCCGATATCGCCGCCGCGATTGAGCTTGCGCATCAGGGGCAGGATCCCGAAGACCGCCAGCGCGCGGGCCGCCAGGCTGGCGATATAGAGGACGAGGATCAGCAGAACATCGAGGCCGGTCAGATCGCGCAGGGTATGCGGGATCAGCATCGCGGCGAGCAGGAAGATCAGTGAGTTCGCCCAGAAGCCGAGCTGGCCCCAGGCGCCATCCAGCTGCTCATAAGTCTTCGGCGCCATGCGCGTGCGCCCGACCGAGCCGATGGTGAGGCCGGCCACCACACAGGCGACCACGCCGGAGACGTGCAGGTAATGTTCCGGCAGCAGGAAGCTGAGATAAGCGAGCGAGATGGTGAGGGTGATCTCCGCCGTCGACCAGCCGCGCACCAGGGCAAACAGCAGGCAGGTGATCTGGCCCATGATATAGCCGGCCAGCGCGCCGCCGAAGAAGCTGAACAGGAAGGTGCCGACCGCCGACCAGCCATTGATCGGGGCGCCGGCCAGGAGCCCGTCGAGCAGCAGGATATAGAGCGCAATGGCGGCGGCATCGTTGAGCAGGCTCTCGCCCTCGACCAGCAGCGACAGGCGGCGCGGGGCGCCGATCTCGCGGAAGATCGCCACCACGGCGGCGGGATCGGTGGTGGCGACGATCGCCCCCAGCATCAGGCAGGCAACGAGGCTGTAAGGCGAGATTGCTGCCAGCGCATAACCGCCGACGAAGGTGCAGATCACCACCGCCAGCACCGCCATGGTCATGACCGGAGCGATATCATCCATCAGCCGCCGGACATTGATCGTCAGGGCTGTCTCGAACAGCAGGGTGGGGACAAAGACGTAGAGGAAGGTTTCCGCCGAAATATCGAATTGCTGCAATGCAGCAATAAAGTCGTCCAGCACCGGCCGATGCGCCACCGGTCGCAAGGTGGCGAGGATGCCAAGGCCGCAACCAACAATGGCGAGCAGCACCGAATATGGCAACCGTAACCTGCTGGCGAGTGCCGGCAGCAGGCTGGTCACCGCCAGCAATCCGGTCACGCCAAAGACGATCAATCCGATAGTCGACATGAAAACCCCTCTTCGGGTCCGCAGCGTAAAGCGCCAAAGCCGCTGAGGGAAGCGCGGATAGGACCGGCCGCCGCCATCTGTGATACAGATCGCCGCGTTGGCTGTCTGCGGCTTGCCGCCGGCACGGGGCCACCCCATCTCTGCAGAAGGTGAGGGTCCCGCATAGGAGTATCCCTATGACTTTCCCGACAGTAACCGATCCGATTTTGCGCCAGCCGGCTGCCGCAGCATCGGTCTTTCCGCGGCGCCGCGCACTTTTACCTTTCCTGCTCCTGGCTTCTCTGGGGGCAGCCCCCGCCTTTGCCGACCAGTCCACGCCAGCGGCCAGTCAGCAACCAGGGCAGCAATCGTCGCAGGCAAGCGCGCAGAGCCAGCCGCCGCTGACTTTCCCGCCAGCCAATGACTGTGTCTTCCTGGGCGGTGATGCCGGCAAACGCTGCGAAGCGCGCCGCGCCGGTCAGGAAAGCGAATATGCCCGGGTACGTTCGGGCGAGATCAAGATGGCGCCCGGCGTCCCGTCAAGCAGCGGCGGTGAATTCGCGCCGCTCTCCAGCGGCGGTTCGCTCAGCGGCTACAGCTCCAGTGGGACGATCGCGCCCAGCGGCGAATCATCCATGCCCTCCAGCAGCCGGTCCTTCAGTCCCAACAGCATCGGCAATCCCTGGGCGGGCACGCCCTATGACCAAGGCACCGGCAGGATGCCGCGCTGAAGCCGGCGTGGCTCCCACAGGGTCAGCTCAGCCCGCCTTGCTCATCGCCACATAGACACCGTCCCAATCCGCCGGTGGCGGATGCAGGCGAAACTCGGCGATGCGCCGGTCATAGAGATCATAGAGACCGGCAATGCCGCCCGGCGCCACCTCGCGGCAGGCTGCCAGCGCGGCGGCGGCGAGATCCCATTCGCGCTGGCGATAGGCGCCAAGCAGGGCGATATGCCGCGCGCGCAGCTCGCGGAAAGTCTCGCCATTGGCGGTCTCGGCATCGCCGAGGGCGGTGAAGATGCGCACCGGCAGAGCCTTGCCCTTGACCCGGACCTGATCCAGTTCCAGCAGGGCGAAATCGGCAACCGCCGCCGCCGTCTCATGGCCGATCACGAGGTCGACGCCGTAGGAGGCCGACAGCGCCTCAAGCCGCGAGGCGGTGTTCACCGTGTCGCCCAGCACGGTATAGGCCTTGCGCTGTTCGGAACCCATATTACCGACACAGCCGGGTCCGCTGTTGAGGCCGATGCCCGCGCGGATCTCCGGCAGGGCGATGCCGGATCGCGCTGCTTCCGCCTGGAACTCCGAATTCAGCTTGCTGAGAGCTGCGCGCATCGCGAAGGCCGTCAGCAGCGCTTGGCGGGCATGTTCGGGTACGTCGAGCGGCGCGTTCCAGAAGGCCATGATGCAATCGCCGATGTATTTGTCGATCGTACCATCATGGCTCTGGACGATATCGGTCATCGGCGTGAGATAGCGGTTCATCAGCTGCGTGAGTGCCTGCGGATCAAGGCTTTCCGAAATTTTTGTGAAACCGCGGATGTCGCTGAACATGATGGTAAGGTCGCGGATTTCGCCACCCAGTGCCGAACGCTCGGGATTCTCGATCAAGCGATCGACCATGTAGGGCGAGAGATATTGCGAGAAATCATTGCGGATCTGGCGCCGCTCGCCTTCCGTCCGCAGGAAGTTGATCATCGTGCCGGTGACGAAGATCAGGAAGATGGTGGCGCTGGGATAGATCGGGTCGATTTGGATACGAACGACCGTGTAAAGGTGCCAGGAGCCAGAAATGGCTATTGTCAACGCGATCGCTGCCAGGAGTAATCCGGCCAAGGCGCCCCGCCGGCGAACTGCGAAGATCATCACCGAGCCGACCGCCAGAACATAAAGGATTTCTGCGCCTGTTGCCCAATAGGGACGAATGAGCTGCGGCTCTCCCCGCAATGCGCTGGCAAGAATCTGTTCAATTGCCATCGCGTGAAACTCGACTCCCGGCATGACCGGGGAGACAGGGCTCGCCTTGATATCTTTGAGCCCTTCGACTGTCGCGCCGATCAGAACAATCCGGCCCTCGACCTGGTCACGGTTGAAGTCCGTCCTTGTAAGATCCGAAATCGAAAAGAACCGCCCCTCCTGATGTCCTGTATCCTGGAGGAGCATCTCGCCGGCAGCTGTCGTGGATATTCGTGTGTTGGTGCCGAAAGACCGGCCAATCTGCATCTTCCCGACACCAGCGCCGAGGAAGCCCAACAGCCCTTCACCATTGCTTCCCACCGAGCGAAGCAAATAGGAGGGACCACCATCAAGAAGGCGCAGCACCTCCGCTGATAATGTCGGTACAAACGCCTCTTTATATCGCTGAACTAATGGCACGCGCCGAATGATGCCGTCGAAGTCAGGCTCAACGTTCACCGAGCCAAGGCCACCTGCCGCCTGCCGTAGTATCGGCAGAGGCAATACGTCGTAGTCATATGAGCGAATATAGGCGTGCGGATCAAAGCCGACGAATGAGAAGCCGCCAATTGGCTCCGGCATCGCCTGATCTCGTTTCGGATTGTCATCTTGCAGATTGAAAGCAAGGACGACCGGCATTGGCTGCGGGTCCTTGGGATCCATTCGGATCGTTTGCGATAGAACAACATCATTGTTTGGCAACCTGCTCAACGCATCACGGGCGGTGTCTAGATCCGGCGTATCTGGCAGCTGGGCGACAATGGCATCTGGCGATGTTCGGTCAGGTTCTATGAGCAGGATATCAACCGCCACGGCGGCCGCGCCGAACTGATGCAACCGATTGATCAGCATCGCAATGGTGGTGCGTGGCCAGGGCCACTGGCCGAAAGCCTGAAGACTTTTTTCGTCGATGGCGGCGATCCGAACAGGGAGATCCGGGTCAAATTTACGAGGCTGAATGCGTTGGTAGGTATCGAAGGTGACATTCCGGAGATATTGGATGGAGATGGGGTCATCCCACTGGACGAATATGGCTCCAAACAAGATGCAGATCGGCAAGAGGATATCTGCCACCTGGCGCATGGGCACCCACGCCCTGGCCAAAATCTTGCGCGCGTTGATCATGCTGCCTTCGGTTTTCCGCGTCCCCGGCGGACTATAACAGCTTCACGGGCGGGCCGCACCCGGATCACCAGCGATCTCCCGTGTTCCTGGTCCGAGGGACCGGCCGGTTTGGGGCTTCTTTGGGGAAGGCGTTGTCGGGAAAGCTGCCCTATGCTACCAAAATGACACCGAGGGAGGCGTTCGATGGGCCGAGAAACCAACGATCGTGTGGCCGGCCGTGGCCAGGCAGCGGCGCAAGTGCAGCCGATGACCGGTGAAAACCGGGCCGAGGACGCGCGCGCCAAAGCAGCGCAGCGCAAGGCGATGCCCTCTGCCGTGGCTCAGGCGGCCGACCGGGAACTGGCCGGCATGGTCCTCAACCGGGCGGAACTGGACCCGGCCACGTTGGACCAAGCCACCTTGGACCAAGCGGGCACTGATCGCGGCGGCGACAAATCGGCCGATCTCTGGCTTGGCCAGCAGTTGCGGGTATTGCGCCGCGGGCGCGGGCTCTCGCTGGTGGAATTGGCCGACCGGACCGGGCTCTCGATCGGCAATATCAGTCAGATCGAGCGTGGCGTTTCCTCGCCCTCGGTGCGCTCGCTGAAGAAGCTCAGCGAGGCGCTGCAGGTCTCCATCGGCGATCTCTTCCAGGATACCGACCTGCCGCCGGCTTCCGAGATCAATTACATCGTCCGCAAGAAGACCCGGCCGCTGCTGAAACTCGGTGCCACCGGCGTACAGAAGGAATTGCTGACGCCGACCACGCCGGGCGCCCTGCAGATGCTGATGGTGACGATTGCCCCGGGCGGTTCCTCGGGCCCCGATCACTATACCCATCGCGGCGAGGAATCCGGCCTCGTCCTCTCCGGGTCGCTGGAGCTGTGGATCGAGGATGAATGCTTCATCCTCAAGGAAGGCGATACCTTCCGCTTCAAGAGCACGCAGCCGCATCGCTTCGCCAATGCCGGCGCTAACACCGCGAGCGTGCTCTGGGTGCAGACACCGCCGGGTTATTGAGCGCGATCTCGGCGCGCCACGGCGTTGCCAAAGACCCTTCACCCTAACCCTCTCCCCGGCCGCCGATGAATGTCGGCCTACGCCGACAGGGCGGGGCGAGGGAAAAATGCATGGCGTCTAAAGCTTCATCCCATCTGTCATGCCCGGGCTTGACCCGGGCATCCATGGCAGCCGCAAGAGCAGTCCTTGCGATGGACCCTCGGGTCAAGCCCGAGGGTGACAATTTAATCGTCGGGGTCCATTTGAATCCGTGACCAAAGTCGAATGAAAGCGTTGATCTCGATTTCATTCTTCCCGTAAGCTCGCAGCCTCAACGCTGTCGCCAACAAGAGCGGCAATAAAAGACGTCATCATCACCAGATGACCGAGCCAGGGAGTGATCATGAGCGGCAAGACCATCGTGCTTTTTCCGGAGGCGGCCTTCGGCCCGGCCTTGAACTGCGTCGGCATCGCCCAGAGCCTGCGTGCCAAGGGCCATAATCCGGTCTTCGTCTGCGATAAGGGCTTCAAGGGTGTCTTCGAGAAATACGGTTTCGAGGAAAACCTGGTCGATATGTCGGGTGGCATGTCGGATGAGGAAATCGCCAAGTTCTGGGCCAGTTTCATCGCCGAGAAGCAGCCGCATTTCCGCCTTTCGCCGATCGATCAGCTGCCGGCCTATGTCATTCCCGTCTGGGAAGCGATTGTCGATTCCGCGATTATCGCCGAAGAGGGCCTGAATGCGCATCTCGCGCGCATCAAGCCGGATCTCGTCGCCGTCGATAACGTGATCCTATTCCCGGCGATCAAGCGCGCCGGCTGTCCCTGGGTGCGTATCATCTCCTGCTCCGAGAACGAGATCCCCGATCCCGATATCCCGCCCCACCTCTCCGGTTGCCACGAGAACGACAAGGCCGGTTTCGAGGCTTTCGAGGACCGCTTTCTCGATCTGGTGAAGCCGGTTCATGCCCGCTTCAACGAGTTCCTCGCCAAGGTCGGCCATGCGCCTTATCCGCTGGGCCAGTTCTTCGAAGCCTCGCCGTCAATGAACCTGCTGCTTTATCCGAAGCCGCTTGCCTTCAAGCGCCGGACACCGCTCGATCCGAAGCAGTTCCAGTATCTCGAAGGCTGTGTCCGCGACGAGGGCAGCTATCAGGTGCCGGTCTTCGCCAAGAACAACGACAAGCCGCTGATCTATGTCAGCTATGGCTCGCTGGGGGCGGCCGATGTCGATCTCTATAAACGGCTGATCGCGGCTTTCGACAATCTGCCCTATCGCTTCCTGATGAATGTCGGCGACTATATCGACGAATACCGGGACGTCCCCGGCAATGTGCATCTGGAGAAATGGTATCCGCAGCCGGCGGTCATTCCCCATATCGATCTCTTCATCCATCACGGCGGCAATAACAGCTTCAACGAGGCGCTTTATTTCGGCAAGCCGGCGATCATCATGCCGTTCTGCTGGGACGGCCTCGACAATGCCGCGCGCATCCATGATACCGGCTATGGCGAGCAATTGCCGCGCTACACCTGGACGGAAGAGCAGCTTTCTTCCTGCATCGCGCGACTGCTCGGCGATGCCGCGATGAAGACGCGCCTGCAAGCCGTCGCCAAGCACATGCAGGCGGCACAGGGCACCGAGAAGGCCGCCAATATCCTTGCCGAAATCGCCACCACAGGAACTTTCAAACCGTGAGCACCAATCTGAATTCCAGCGCGCCGCATATCAGCGGCGCCCTTACCTATGACGATCTCGCCGATTGGGGTGAGCAGCCGGATTGCATCGAAGGCCCGTCGCATTCCAGCGGCCGGTTGCTCTTCAAGCGGCCGGATCCCAGTCTCGGCGGCAATTCGCCGGAGACCGGCCTCTGGGTGGTGACGCCGGGCAAATGGCCGCTCTCGATTCCGCGTGACGAGTTCTGCCATTTCATTGCCGGCCGCGCGACTTATGTGCGTGACAATGGCGAGGTGATCGAGGTAACACCCGGCACCTGTGTTCACTTCACCGCCGGCTGGACCGGCATCTGCACGGTCCATGAGACCCTGCGAAACGTCTATATGCTGCGATAGGAAAAGCCATCATGACCGCCACCACGCCGGTGATCCGCAATCCCAAGGACGTGACCGAGCTCAAGGATTGGGGCCCCGTCCCGACCATGATCGAGGGCCAGTCGATGACCTCTGGGGTGCTGCTGCATAAGGGGCCGGACGGCGAGAACGAGACCGGTATCTGGGTCTGCACGCCGGGCTTCTGGAACTGCCATGTGACGCGCGACGAATTCTGCCATTTCCTGCTGGGCCGCTGCACCTATACGCATGAATCCGGCGAGGTGATCGAGATCACCCCGGACACCATCGCCTTCTTCCCCAAGGACTGGAAGGGCACCTGCCGGGTCCACGAGACGGTTCGTAAGGTCTATATGATCCGTTAAGCCGGATCGTCTTGGATCGCCCTAGGTCTGGCCAGCCAGGCTCGTTGCCCCAGGGCGCTTCCACTTGGCCGCTTTGACGCGTCGCAGCAAGCCACTTTCATCACGCCCCGCCCCGCTCTATCCTGGAGCGGGGACAGGTGAGGGTGACGATGACGCGGATCTCAAACGCAGTGCGGCGGGGCGCAATGCGGGGCCGGCTGCCGGGGGCAAAGGCGGTGCTCTGGCTCGGCATGCTGGCCGGAATAGGGCTTTTCCAGCACCCGGCCAAGGCCGCGGACCTCTTCAAGGATCAGGTCCCCTCGACGGTCAGCGTCAGCAAGGATGACAAGGGCTTCCATATCCGCACGGAAAGCCGTTACTACGTCTACAATTCCTTCGTCGCAGCCACGGTCGAGGCCACCACGTCGGCGCCTTTGCTGCGCCAGATCCTGCTGATCGAAAAAACCAGTGCCGTCACCGAAGCCGATAATGAGGATCCCAGCTATGAGCCGAGCCAGATCAAGGTCACGGTCTATCCGCTGACGGAGAAGGGCCGGGGGGCGGCAGCCTTCACCATCGCGGCGACCGGCGAAGAGGTGAAGGTCGACAATGACAGCCTCATCGTCAGCCGGCCGGGTTGCTGCGTCGAATATACCACCAAGGCTGTCTACAGCCTGGAAACCGGCAAATATCTCTTCAACACTACCAATGACCAATGGGCGACCCTGGGTGCAAAAGGCGGCTTCGCCATGTCGCGCTCTGCTGCCGTGCATATCGCCCCGACCGAGGCCGATGATGCGGTTTTCGGCAAGATCGACCATGCCGGCGCGGTGATCAGCTATGCCTCGCCGACGGCGCCGCTGCAGCGGCTGATGGTGGTGCTGCCGAAGGATGCGGCCGATGACACGACGCTGAACTGGGATGGCACCTTGCTGTGGGTGTCGGGCGATTATCCGGACGGCACCAATCACATCTATGTCGATCGCGTCGACAAGCCGGAGAATGTCTTCACCGGCGTCAGTTTGCGTTTCCGGCTGGATGAGTCGACGGTGATCGACATTCCCCTGCGCGGCGACCGGCTCGATGCTGCCGGCGCCAAGCTGCCGAAAGGGTATGTGCTGAAGGAACTGCCCGTTAACTAGAACGCGATCGTTTTTGATGGACGCACATGTGCTTCCATCAAAACGTGAATCGCCCTCTATCTTATTGAGTAGAGACGGATTCACGTTTTAGACAAAATCGCGAAGCGATTCCGTCTAAAACGATCCGACTCTAAGGGCGGCAGGAAGCGCCAATCTCAGTTGTCGTTGGCGGTTGCCGCGATGCGTCGCATCCAGGCACAAGCCTGATAGCCGCTGGAAAGCCGCAAGTGGGCAAAGCCTGACCAGGGCCGGCTGCGCCAGGTGATGCGCGGCAGGCGGATGGGCTGAAACAGGTCCGGCATGAATTTCGGCAGCATCTTGTGATCAGCTCCAGATGTCATGATCAAGGGCGCAACTGATCTCCTAACGCCCATGATCGACGATCATTTCATAGCATCAGGTTAATGAGACAATTTGACTTTGCCCTGACGCATTTAAGGTAGTTTTGCGACGTCGTGACATGTCACCTTTCGTCGCATAACAGCCTGATCACCTGCAGCTTTCTGAAATCGGGGGAATAAAGGGCCGGTGGGCATTGGGGACGGTAACACCCACCGGCGGGCTGACCCAGCTCGCGGCCGGGATACCCAAGTAACTCACTGCGATACAATCGCAAACCTAGGGAACATCTGCGTGGTTCACCCTCCAGCCGGTGAAACTGGCCCGGAAGCCGGGGCGGGAAGAACCGCGCACCGTAAGATATAGAACGCCCCTCGACCTCTGCCTGTGATCCGCCGCACAGTCCGACCACAAATACGTTGCCGGCCTCGCCCTGGATCAGGTGCTGTTGTCGATCACGAAAGTTAAAACTGCTGTCGGCACCGGCGCCGCAAACAGAAAAAGGGCCGGCGGCCGGTCTTGCCAGCCACCGGCCCTCGTCAGGCCGTCGGATGATGCTACCGGGATCCGCCTGCAGACGACGGGCCGGCGCTTACCGATAGTGGTTAAATGCGGAGTAGTAGAGCGGATAGCGCTTCTGATCGAAGCCGCGATTGGCGGCCGCATCGGCCAGATCGGCGCTGACATAGGTCAGGGTGAAGTCATGGCGGAAGCTGTCCTTGCGGCTGTCGAGCAGCAGCCAGGTTTCCGGCGTCTGCCAGGATTCGGTCCACAAGCTCTCGGTCACGAGACCCGGCTCGTTTCGCTTCTTCGGCGTACCGAGATTGTCGGTCAGTTGCTGGCGGGTGGCGGGCAGGAGATTATCCGGCAGCACCGCCTGAACGAAGAGCAGGCGGTAATCACCATCCGATTGCGGCAGGAAGAAGTAGTTGATCGACTTCACCTCCTTGCCCTCGACCTTCGGCAGGATCGGCGCCCACCAGGACATGTTGACCGGGTCAGGCCGGAAGGTGTTGCAGCGGATGACGCCGGCTTCCTGTTCATCAGGCATCGGCCGCATCATCGCCATGGCGGTCGAGTTGCGCAATTCGGGATCGCCCGAGCACATCACGCGGGCGGTCGGATACTTGTCACGGTCGACAGTGGAGAGTTGCTTGAACTCACTGAGCCGCATGCCGAGTGGTGTCTGCACCAGCTGATTATCGGGGCCGGTATCGGAAAGGGTGGTCGTTGCGAGAGCAGGAATCATCGCCACCTGCGGATCCGCCTTGGCTGCGATGGCAGTGCTGAAAGCGAGGCTGAGAGAGAATGACGCAATCAAACTCGTGAGAGCGAGGGGGCCGCGCAAGAGCATGTGAGTATCCGGTCGCTGTTGTCCCAAAGATCGCGACCGATTCAATTTGCGTGTCTTAGTCGAACTTGACTGGCAGGGACGTCCACTATCCAGGCCATGGCGACAGCGCCGCCGATACAATACAAATGGTGGAAATCACATGCTGAAAATCAAGCAACCAATCCGCTCATCGAATCAATCACGACGAAGCAAACCAGCTATGACATGCAACCATGTGATGATGGTGTTGGAAGGATGTGATCAGTCTGTGACTCGGCGGGAACCGCTGTGACATTATCGAAGCATCGGTGATAACCGTGCTTCAGGCGTGAGAAGTAAACATTTTTTTAAGCTGTTGGCTTTATGAACCCCGCCCCGCTTTTTTCACATGCGCGTAATTGTTGCGAAAGCATGACATCACGTAAATGCTACCAAACGGCGAAGATCGCGATCGGTGCCTCGCGGCGCTGCGATGTGAGGATGTTCACCGGGTGAAACCTTCAGGTTGACGCTATCCGGTTTCAATCTGAAGTCGCTTCAACCTGAAGATCTTCGTGCTCTAGAAAGCCTCGGCGGGCAATGCCATCAGGCTGGCTTTGCCCGAGGTTAGCGTGGTGAAGAGAAGATTGGTTTCCGGCAGCAGGCGCGTGACGAAGAAGCGTGCCGCCGCGACCTTGCTCTGATAGAACGCGGCCTCATCGCCCGTCTGCTTCGGCAAGGCGACCTCGACCATGCGGCACCACATGTAGCCGAGTGCCACGAGCGAGAAGAGCCGCAGGTAATCCGTTGCTGCGGCACCGGCTTCCTCCGGGTCCTTCAGGCCCGCTTGTGCCAGCCAGCCTGTCGCCTGCTGCAATTTCGCAAAGGCCTTGGCGAGCGGCAGCACGAATTCCGCCATCGCCGGATTCTCGCTTGTCGTCTCGATATAGGCGGAGACCGGATGGAAGAAGCGGCGCAGCAGGCGCCCCACGCCGACGCTGAGCTTGCGGCCGACAAGGTCGAGGGCCTGGATGCCGTTGGTGCCTTCATAGATCTGCGTGATGCGGGCATCGCGGACCAATTGCTCCATGCCCCATTCGCGGATGAAGCCATGGCCGCCGAAGACCTGCACGCCGAGATTGGCGGCGTTGAAGCCGTGATCGGTGAGATAGGCCTTCACCAGCGGCGTCAGCAGGGCGACCAGATCATCGGCTTCCTGGCGCCGCTCGGGATCGGGATGATGCGTCGCAATATCGAGCTCCATGCCGGCCCAGAAGGCAAGCGCGCGGCAGGCCTCCGTATTCGCCCGCTGGGTCAGCAGCATGCGGCGGATATCGGGATGCACGATGATGGGATCGGCGGGCTTATCGGGCGCCTTCACGCCGGAGAGGCTGCGCATCTGCAGGCGGTCCTTGGCATAGGTGACGGCACCCTGATAGGCCGCTTCGGCGACGCCGAGCCCCTGGATGCCGACCGCCAGCCGCGCCGTGTTCATCATGGTGAACATCGCCGCCATGCCCTTATGCGGCTTGCCGACCAGCCACGCCTGGGCGCCATCGAAATTCATCACACAGGTCGATGACGCCTTGATGCCCATCTTCTTCTCGATGGCGCCGCAAGCGAGCTTGTTGCGCTCGCCCGGATTGCCGCTCTTGTCGGGCAGGAATTTCGGGCAGACGAAGAGCGAGATGCCGCGGATACCAGCCGGCGCATCGGGCATACGCGCCAGCACCAGATGGATGATGTTCTCAGTGAGGTCATGCTCGCCGGCGGAGATGAAGATCTTGGTGCCGGTGATGGCGTAGCTGCCATCGGCTTGCGGCTCGGCCCGCGTCTTGACGAGGCCGAGATCGGTACCGCATTGCGGTTCGGTGAGGCACATGGTGCCAGACCAGACGCCGCTCACCAGCTTCGGCAGATAGGTCTGCTTCTGCTCATCGGTGCCATGAAGGTGCAGGGCGTTATAAGCGCCATTGCTGAGGCCCGGATACATGCCAAAAGAGAGATTGGCCGAGCAGATCATTTCCTCGACGGCGAAATTGATTGCTTTGGGCAGGCCCTGGCCGCCATAAGCGGGATCGCAGGGGAGACCCGCCCAGCCGCCTTCGACGAATTTCGCATAGGCTTCCTTGAAGCCTTTCGGCGTGGTCACGGTGCCATTGTCGAAATGGCAGCCTTCCTCATCGCCCGGATGATTGAGCGGCTGCAATTCCTGGGAACAGAATTTGGCGGCCTCTTCCAGGATCGCATCCACCACATCCGGCGTCGCATCGGCGAAATCCGGTATCTCGGTCAATTGCTCGACCTTCAGCACTTCGTTGAGGACGAAGCGGATATCGCGCAGGGGAGCATTATAGGCTGGCATGATGTCGGCTCCTTAATTGCGCAAGGGCTTGCCGGTCGAGAGCATGTGTTCCATGCGCGCGAGCGTCGGCCCCGTATGCAGCAGGTTCATGAAGCCCTGCTTGGCAAGCTTGTTGATCTGGTCTTCGCCGATCACCTCGGTGAAATCGGTCTTGCCGCCGGTCAGAGCTTCTGCCAGAGCAAGCGACACCGTGCGGTCATGGGGAAGGGCTTTGCCTTGGGCGACGAAGCCATCCACCGCAAGTGTGAGCGCCGTCTTTCCGCTGGGCCCGGGCAGGCGCAGTTCCGCGGGCTTTGGCGGGTGGTAGCCTGCGGCCAGCAAGGCCAAAGCCTTGGCTTTGGCGTCCGCAAGAAGTCGGTCGCGGTTCATGGTGATGGCGTCGTCCTTGCGCAGGAAGCGGAGATGCTTCGCCTCTGCCGCCGATTTTGCCACCTTGGCGAGCGAGATGGTCTCGAAGGCCTGGGCGACCGGCGGCATCGGGCCCTTGGGGTCCTTCGGGCTCTGCGGCTGATAGCGGATCAGCATTTCGGCACAGCCGCCCCAACCGGGGATCAGGCCGACACCGACCTCGACAAGGCCGATATAGCTCTCTGCATGGGCCTGGATCGCGGCGCAATGCAGCAGCACCTCGCAGCCGCCGCCGAGCGCCATGCCGCTCGGCGCGCCGACGACGGGGAAGGGGGCGAATTTGATCGCCTTGTAGACAGCGATGCCCTGGCCGATCAGATCATCGATCATTGGCCACATGGCGATATTGGCCGCGAACAAGGCAAGACCGATATTGGCGCCGACCGAGAAATTCTCCGCCTCGTTATGCAGGACAAGCGCCTTCATGTTCTTGCCCACATGGTCGAGCGATTTCTTGGTCAGCTCCAGCATGTCGGGATCGACGGAATTCATCTTGCTGTGGAATTCCAGGCAGGCGACGCCGTCGCCGATATCCCACAGGCTGGCCGAGCCGTTCTTCAGGATCGGCTTGGCGCCGAGCTTGATGTCGCTCAACAGCAGCACGCCCTCGGCGCGCTTCACCGGCTCATAGCTGCCGGCGGTGTTGAGAGCGTGCAGCTTGCCGTTCTCGACCTTGTAGAAGCCGCCGGCCTGGGCGGCCCTGGTCAGCATCGCCGGCACCACCTTGCCGTCCTTCTGCAGGGCTTCGGCAAACCAGGCGGCGCCCAATTGATCGATCATCTCGAAGGGCCCGCGCTTGAAATTGAAACCGGTCCGCATCGCCTGGTCGACCGAGACGATGTCATCGGCGATGGTCGGCACCAGCGAGGCGGCATAGCTGAGGAAGCCGGACAGCACCCGCCAGGCATATTGCCCGCCGACATCGCCATGGGTGACGAGGGCGCGCAATCCGCCTTTCGCCGCATCGGCCGATTCCAGCCGGGCGGTGGTCGAGGGCGCGTATTTGCCGGTCTTGAGGTCGATCGATTCCTTGACCCTGCCGCCGCCCGCCGTGTTGAGGCGGTAGAAGCCGCCTTTGCCTTTGCGGCCGGTATAGCCATCGGCGATCATCTGTTTGAGGAGCGGGAAATCGCGCCGGATGCCGAGATAGGCGTCACCCTGCGGCAAGGACGCCGCCAGCGAGGCATCGACATGCGGCATCAGATCGAGGCCGACGAGATCGAGGAGGGCGAAGATGCCGGTCTTGGGCGCGCCGATAGGCCTTCCCATGATGGCATCCGCCTGCTCGACGCTGAGGCCGAGATCGATAGCATGGATGACGGCGGCCTGCATCCAATAGACGCCGATCCGGTTGGCGACGAAACCCGGCGTGTCCTTGGCATGAACGATCGCCTTGCCGAGCGAGACATCGCCGAAATGGGCGATGCGGGCAAGCTGGGCGGGATCGGTCTTCGGCCCGCCGACCACCTCCAGCAACCGCATGTAGCGCGGCGGATTGAAGAAATGGGTGATGCAGAAATCGCGGGTGAGATCGTCCGGCAGGCCCTCGGTCAATTGCGCCAGCGGAATGGTCGAGGTGTTGGACGAGATGATCGAACCCGGCTTGCGCTTGCCGATCAGCTTCTTGTAGAGCGCCTGCTTGATGTCGATGCGCTCCAGCACTGCCTCGACCACCCAGTCGACATCGGCGAGCTTATCGAGGTCGTCCTCGATATTGCCGGGGATGATCAGCTTCGCTGCACTGGGCGACATCAGCGGGGCAGGATCGGTCTTCTGCAGTCGGGCAAGCGCGCCCTCGGCGATGGCGTTGCGGGTGCTGGGCGTCGCATCCTTCGGCAGGATATCGAGCAACAGCACCGGAATACCGGCATTGGCGATTTGGGCGGCGATGCCGCTGCCCATCACGCCGGCACCGATCACGCAGGCTTTTGCTATCGGCGCGGGCTTTGAATCGGCCATTACATCGCCTCCAGGATGGTGGCGATGCCCTGGCCGCCGCCGATGCACTGCGTCGATAGCGCGAACTGCTTGCCTTCGCGCTTGAGGAGCGCCGCGGCCTTGCCGGTAATGCGGGCACCCGTGGCGCCGAGCGGATGACCGATGGCAATGGCGCCGCCATCGAGATTGATCTTCGCTTGGTCGAGCTCGAGATCACGGATACAGGCAAGCGATTGCGAGGCGAAGGCCTCGTTAAGCTCGATGATGTCGATATCCTTGACCGTCAAGCCGGCACGCTTCAGCGCCTTCTTGGTGGCGGCCACCGGGCCGATGCCCATGATCTCGGGCGCGCAGCCGGCAACGCCGACCGAGCGGATCTTGGCGATGGGTTTGAGTCCATGCGCCTTGGCGTAATCCAGCGAGGTGACGATGCAGGCTGCTGAACCATCGGTCAACGGTGAGGAGGTGCCTGCCGTCACGGTGCCCGCCGCGTTGAAGGCGGGCTTCAAGCCGGCGAGACCTTCCGCCGTGGTATCCGGGCGGATGCAGCCGTCGCTGTCGATCGTCTCCTTGCCGGCATTGACCGGAATGATCTCGTCCTTGAGCTTGCCGGCATCGCGGGCGGCCGCCGCCTTCTTCTGGCTAATGACAGCGAAGGCTTCCTGTTCCTGGCGGCTCAGCTGGTATTTCTTGGCGACATTCTCGGCCGTATCGCCCATCGAGATATAGGCGGCGGGCATGCGTTCGACCAAGGCCGGGTTGGGCAGCGGGTTGAAGCCCATCATCGGCACCCGGCTCATCGATTCAATGCCGGCGCAGACGAAGACATCCCCGGCGCCAATGGCGATTGCACCGGCCGCGGCATGGATGCCTTGCATCGAGGAGCCGCAGAAGCGGTTGATGGTGGCCCCGGCGACGGTGATCGGCAAGCCGGCGATCAGGCTGATGAGGCGCGCCACGTTGAGCCCTTGCTCGGCCTCGGGGAAGGCGCAGCCCAGCAGCAGATCCTCGATATCCTGCGGATCGATGCCAGCGCGCTCGACAATACCTTTCACCACCGTGGCAGCGAGATCATCCGGCCGTACCTTGGCCAGTGCGCCCTTGCTGGCGAAATGAAAGGGCGAACGGGCATAGGCCACAATCACCGCTTCCTTCATGATGTCTTCTCCTTGCTTGGATCCGGGTTGTTGTCTGAGTGCTTGTCGGCACCGGCCGCGCCATCCTGCTGGCGCGCCGCGGCCTCCTCATCGATCAGGGCTTTCTTGTAGATTTTGCCGACGGCCGTCTTCGGCAGGTCGGCGCGGAACTCGACCAGTTTCGGGATCTCGATCGGCGATAGCCGGCTCTTGAGGAAACTAGTGAGCGCCTCGGCGGTCAATGTGTGGTCGGTCTTCAGGGCGACGATCGCCTTCACCGTCTGGCCACGATAAGGATCGCCGACGCCGATCACCGCGCATTCCTTGACGGCAGGATGCTGGTAGATCGCCTCCTCGACGACACGCGGATAGACCTTGTAACCGCTGGCGGCGATCATTTCCTTGAGGCGGTCGGTGATGAAGACGAAGCCCTCTTCGTCCATATGGCCGACATCGCCGGTATGGAGCCGGCCGTCCGTGATAACTTCGGCGGTGGCGTCGGGCCGCTTCCAATAGCCCATCATCACCTGCGGGCCGCGGAAGCAGATCTCACCCTTCTCGCCGGTCTTGACCGGGGTCTTGCGGTCCTCGAGCGAGACAATCTCGACGCTGGTCTGCGGGAAGGGCAGGCCGACGGAGCCATCCTTGCTGGGACGGTGGGTCGGGTTGCAGCAGGTGACGGGCGAGGCCTCGGAAAGACCGTAGCCTTCCAGCACCCGGGCGCCGGTCTTTGCCTCGAAGGCCTTGCGCACTTCCAGCGGCAAAGGGGCGCCGCCGGAGATGCAGAAGCGCAGGGATTTGAGATCGTATTTATCGAGATCCGGATAATTCAGAAGCGCCGTCAACAGGGTCGGCACGCTCGGCATCGCCGTCGGCCGCTTCTTGTGGATGGAATTGAGCAGCGTCTTCGCATCGAAGCGCGGCAGCAGGATCATCTCCGCGCCGAAGGAAAGCGCCCAGTTCATGACGCAGGTCATGGCGAAGGCATGGAACAGTGGCAGGATGCCAAGCACCTTCGACTTGTCGTCGCCGACATCGGCAAACCAGGCCTGGGCCTGCCTGGCATTGACATAGACATTGGCATGGCTCAGCGCCGCCCCCTTTGGCACACCAGTGGTGCCGCCGGTATATTGCAGCAGCGCCAAAGTGGTCAGCGGGTCGCAAGGGTGGATGGTGATCTTGCCGTCATTGTCGACGAGGTCGCGATAGGCGACATGGCGCTGGTCCCGCTTGATGTAAGCGAGATCGCGGAACATGGCGATCGGCACCAGGAGATTGCGCGGGAAGGGCAGGGCATCGGCGAAAGGGCAGATGATCAGCTTCTGCAGCCGCGTCTTGTTCAGAAGATGCTCGACCTTGTCGAACATCGTGTGCAGATCCAGCGTGACGATGATGTCGGTCTCGGAATCGGCGATCTGCCGCTCGATCTCGCTCTCGACATAAAGGGGATTGTAGTTGACGACCGCGGCACCGCATTTCAGCGCCGCGTAATAGAAGATCACATAATAGGGGCAATTGGGCAGCAGCAGGCCCAGTTTCATGCCCGGTTTCAGCCCCGCCTCGATCAGCCCCTTGGCGGCGCGATCGGACAGGTTCTTCACCTCGGCATAGCTGTAGTGCTTGTCGAGGAAGTCGACGCAACGATGATCGGGGAAACGTGCGGCGCTATCGTCGAGCAGATGATGCAGCGGCTTCGGCTCGATCGGCGCCGACCAGTCCAGGCGTGCCGGATAGCTCGCCAGCCAGGGCCGTTCACCCACCTCATCGCGCAGCGCTACTGCCATGCGTCGGTCACTCCTCCCCAATCCCGGGGCACACCCGGTCGCCCAAGTGCTCTGACGGCACTTTCAACGATAGGTGGCTCAGTGGATATTGGCATCTTTCTTGATGCTCGCAAACTTTTGGTTAAGATTTCTGCGATTTTGCAGTGCCGGGGTAGAAAAATCAGGCAACCACTTGCGCCGATTCGATTCTTTCTCTGCCTCAATCAAGCGGATCAACGATCGCCTGCAGCACGGCCTCAGCTGCCTCGCGGGGCAGGAAGTGCCCGGCCAATGGCACCACCCGGCGCTGATAGGGACCGCTGAAATGGCGTTCATGATCGCGGGTAAAGTATTCGAGATCAACGCCGTCACAGGCGCCTTGCAGCACCATCGTCGGGACGGCGATCTTCGGCTGTTGCGCCAGTTTCACTTCGATCGGCTCCAAAGCGGGATCGCCGGCCGCATTCTGGAAGCGGTGGCGATAGGAGTGGATGACGATGTCGACGTAATCGGGGTTGTCGAAGGAAACCGCCGTCGCCTCGAAGGTCGCGTCGTCGAACTTCCAGTTGGGCGACCACAGCTCCCACAGGCACCGGGCGATCGGCCGCCGGTTCTGGGTGAGGCCGATCCGGCCGCGTTCCGTGTTGAAGTACCACTGATACCAGAAGCGGTGTTCAACATCCGGGACGTCGGGCTGGAGATTGCCGGCAATGTCCTGGATGTTGTAGCCGCCGATGGAGACCAGGCGCTCGACCTTTTCCGGCCAGAGTGCCGCGACAATGCAGCAGGCCCGCCCGCCCCAGTCATAGCCGACCAGGACGGCGCGATCGATCCCGAGCGCCTCCATGAAACTCTTGAGATCATGGCCAAGGGCGGCCTGCTGGCCGGAGCGCAAGGTAGCGGCATCGAGAAAGCGGGTCGGGCCGTAGCCGCGCAGATACGGGGTGTAGCAGCGATAGCCGTTCTTGGCCAAGGTGGCGACGGCCTCGTCCCAGATGCGCGGATCATCGGGAAAGCCATGCATCAGGATGACGGGGGCACCGTCCACCGGACCGGCGGTCTCATAGGCAATCTCCAACTCGGCCGTACGGATGGTCATGATCGCGTGCTTCGCCATGGATATTGCCCTCGTCCCTGTCCCGTTGCATGGTGGATGATCATTCGATGGAGAAGCAGATGTCCTTCGATCCGACCCAGTTCGCAGAAACCTGGATCGCCGCCTGGAACCGGCGCGATATCGATGCCGTCCTCGGCCATTATACCGAGGCGGCGATCTTCATCTCACCGAAAGCGGAAGACATCATCGGGCGTGCCGAGCTGCGTGGCAAGGCCGAGCTGCAACGCTATTGGATGACGGCCTCCGGGCAGATCAAGACTCTGGTCTTCACCCATGACAAAGCCTTGTGGGATCCCCTCCATCGTACCTTGACCATCCTCTATGTGGCGACGATCGACGGTGTCGCAAGGCGTGCGACAGAGATTGTCAGCTTCAACGCCGCCGGCGAGATCGAGCGCGGTGAAGCACTTTACGGCGCCTTCATCGTCGGCGACGATTCAACGGTCGATGCGTGAGAAAGAGTCACTGCTGTCTGATCGGCATTGGACAACAATGATCAAGCTGTTGCAGCCATGGATGCCCGGATCAAGTCCGGGCATGACAAGTATTTGTTTAGCGTTGATGCCAACTGACATCATTGAGCCGTGATGGGTGCTGTTTCTAACCCTGTCACCCTCGGGCTTGACCCGAGGGTCCATGTCGGCAATTGCACTGGCAGATGCCAATCCACCTCAATCGAGTGGCATCAGGCTTCGTCAAATTGTCAGCGGCCGTGTCAGTTGGCGTTCTTATCCGTCAGCGTGACGCCGAGCGCCGCCAGGGTGACGCAGCAGATGGCGAGGCAGGTCCTGAGATCAATCGCCTGGCCGAGCCAGATGAGGCCGATCACCGCGCCCAAAGCCGGCTCGGTCGTCATCAGGATGCCATAAGTCCGGGCCGACATGCGCTGCAGCGCCTTGAATTCCAGGCTCAGCGGCAGGACGACATTGAGGAGGGCAACGGCGGCTGCGCCGGCGAGGCCCGCCAGCCCGGCCCAGCCGAGGCTGGCCACATGCAGCACGCTGCCCTCATACAAGGCCATGGGTATCAGGAAGATGCAGGCCGACCACATGCCGAAGGTGAGGCCGTCATTGCCGGTGAAGATGCGGCCCAGGCGCTTCACCAGCAGGACGAAGATCGCCCAGGCCACCGCCGACACGGCGGCGAGTGCCAGGCCCAGGGGATTGAGGTCGCCACCGACAGTCGGCGTCATCAACAGGACGCCGGTCACCGCTATGGCGATCCACAGGAAGTCGATCGGCCGGCGCGAGGTGATGATGGCGAGGCCCAGGGGCCCGCAGAAGGAGATCGCCGAGGCGATGCCGAGCGGGATGTATTGCAGGGCAAAGAAGAAGGGCAATGCGAGACAGGTCTCGGTGACGCCGAAGACGAGCAACAGTTTCGCATGCTGCCGCAGCCGCCCGTCGAACCGTGGCGGTGACATCAAGGTCAGGGCTATGGCGGCGAAGAGCGTGCTGCAGGCCGTGGTGCCGGCCGGGCCGAGATCGGCGAAGAGGAAGGTCGCCAATGCCGAGCTGACCTGGATCGACAGGATCGAGATCAGCACCAGCAGGCTGGGCGGCAAGCCCCCCACCAAGCGCGCCACCAGTTGCGACAGCGAGGCGGCCGGTGTGAAGTCACCGCTCCCCGGTTCGATCCGGTTACTGAGCACCGCTGTGCCGATCAAGGTTTCCCCCTATCCTGTGGTCTCGTCTATTTCCACTCGCGCATGACGCGCTCCGCCGCATAGGTCACCCAGCCGCGCGGCAGGAAGCGGCTCACCAGGCTGGTGAGATAATTGGTCGGGCCGACCACATGCACGCTGCGCTGTCCCAGCATCTGCAAGCCTTCGCGCGCCACCCGCTCGGCGCTGTGCAAGGTGGTGAAGCTCGGCCGCTCAACGCCGGCGCGGGTGAAGAACTGGGTCTCGGTGGCGCCAGGACACAAAGCCAGGACATCGACCGGATCGTGTGACAGTTCTTCCGACAGGGCCTCGGCATAATGCAGCAGGAAGGCCTTGCTGGCGGCATAGGTGGCGAAATAGGGCAGCGGCATGAAAGCGGCCGAGGACGCGACGAAGATGATACCGCAACGCTGCGGCGTCCCCGCCTGCTGGGCCGCCCCCTGTTGCAACTCATGGGCCCGCTTCAGCATGCCGGGCAGCAGGGCGCGGGTGAGCTCGGCCGCGGCGACGATATTGACCTGCACCATCTCCGCTTCGCGCTCTTCGGTATTGTCGATCACCCGGCCGATGCGCCCCAATCCGGCATTGTTGATGAGGAGATCAATGCCGGCATCCCCGGCTGCGCCAATCACCGCATGCCGGCCCTCTGCTGTCGCGAGGTCGGCGGTAACGGTACGGACTTCGCGTCCATTGAGTGCCAGCTCGCTGGCGAGGCCGACCAATTTTTCGTGATTGCGTCCGGTCAGCAGCAGATTGGTGGCGCGCGGCAGGTTGCGGGCGAAGGCCATGCCGATGCCGCTGGAAGCGCCGGTGATCAAGGCTGTCCGGAAGGTCATCGGTCGGTCCCTGTGCTCCCATATCCTCCTATGGACATGGTTCTGCCACGACTCGACCCTAGCTTAGGGTAGCTCGCCGCCACCGCCAAGGGCACTTGCGGTCGCCGGTGCGGCATGGCTCTCCTTGCAAAAGGCGGGCGTCTATGACAGACCAGCCGGATGGGTTTCGTGGCGCAGAGCACCGCGGCAAAGCCCGATATTAATTAAGGCGGATCAGTCGCCGCGCCAGCATGACGGAGCGTTTCATGGCCAATTTCCAGACCCTCGATACCATCGCCGTCGGCGGCAAGCGCGTGATCGTGCGCTGCGACCTCAATGTACCGATGCAGGACGGCAAGGTAACCGATAGCACCCGCATCGACCGCTGCGCTGAGACCCTGCGCGACCTGGTTGCCAAGGGCGCCAAGGTCATCGTCATGTCGCATTTCGGCCGGCCCAAGGGCAAGCGGGCGCCGGAGTTTTCGCTGCGGCCCCTGGTGCAGCCGCTTGCCGATGCGCTGAAGCGTCCGGTCGCCTTTGTCGATGACTGCATCGGCTCGGATGTCGAGGAAGCTGTCAACAAGATGAAGGAAGGCGACGTCCTGTTGCTGGAAAATCTGCGCTTCTATCCGGAAGAGGAGGCGAATGACACGAATTTCGCCGGCCAGCTGGCAGCACTCGCCGATATCTATGTCAATGACGCCTTCTCCTGCGCACACCGCGCCCATGCCTCGACGGAAGCCATTGCCAAGCTGCTGCCGCACGCCGCCGGCCGCTTGATGCAAGCCGAGCTCGACCATCTTGCCGCTGCGCTCGACAAGCCGCTGCGCCCGGTGATGGCAGTGGTGGGCGGCGCCAAGGTCTCGACCAAGCTCGATCTCCTCGGCAATCTCGTCACCAAGGTCGACCAGTTGGTGATCGGTGGCGGCATGGCCAATACCTTCCTGTTCGCCGCCGGTGTCGAAGTCGGCAAGTCGCTGGCCGAACGCGACCTCGCCGAGACGGCGCGTGAGATCGTCACCAAGGCGAAGGCAGCCGGTTGCGCCATCGTGCTGCCACTCGATGCGGTGGTGGCCAAGGAATTCAAGGCGGGGACCGCGACGGAAGTGGTCGATGTGAAGGCCGTGCCGGCCGATAGCATGATTCTCGATGTCGGGCCGAAATCGGTGGCCGATATCATCGCCCGCATGAAGACCTGTAAGACGCTGGTCTGGAACGGCCCGCTCGGCGCCTTCGAGACCCAACCCTTCGACCAAGGCACGGTGGCGGTCGCGCGTGAGGCGGCCGCTCTCACAAAGGCGAAGAGCCTGCTCAGCGTTGCCGGCGGCGGCGATACGGTTGCTGCCCTCGCCCATGCCGGCGCCACCGATGATTTCAGCTATGTCTCGACCGCCGGCGGTGCCTTCCTGGAATGGCTGGAAGGCAAGACCCTGCCTGGTGTCGCGGCTTTGAAAGACTGAAGGCTTGGAAAACGGAGGATTAGATGAACAACGACATCGAAACGGCCGAAATCGAGGATCCGATCGAGTTCTTCGCCTCTCTCGGCAACTTGCGTGGCGCCGGCCTTGATTCGATCAGTGTCGAGATCGCCGACCAGATCCTCTATCTCGTGGTCGATGATCTCCATGCCAGCATGGAAGGGCGTCCGGATTATCCGGGGCAGAACCCCTGTGCGCTGATCTTTCTCACCATCGGCAATTTCCGCGTCGATGCCGATCTCAGCGACGGCCTGCGCATCGGTGCCTTGCGCGTCCTCGAAACGCCCGACGGACAAAGCCCTTACCGTCTGGAAGTCGATCTCGATATCGGCGGCGGCGGTCGCGCCAAGAGCATCAGCGCCGATTTCTCGGCCCTGGAAATCGAAGAACTCGATGACGCGGATGATGATGATTTCGACGACGAAATCGAGGGCGGGGACGACGATTAAAGGCGGTCTTAGAACTGCAGGCAGAGAATGAGGGTCACTGTTCCCGCCGCCACGCCGAAGATGATGTTGCGGCGGGTCAACAGATAGATGGCCAGCGCCGCAATCGCGGCGGCACTTCGTTCCCAGAGCGCGACATGGGCGAGCGGCCCGGCCGGCAGGATGATCAGCCGGGCGATCAGGCCCGCCAGCATGGCATAGGCGACAGCGGTGAACCAGCGCAGCAGCGCGCTATCGGCATTGATGCGGCCGGAAAGCAGCACACCGAGACCACGCCACAGATAGGTGGCTAGGGCGCCGACGATGAGATAGGGCCAGACATTCATGGCTGCATCCCGTTCATTCGTCTACGGCTCATCGGCGCCAGCCCGGATGCCGGCGCCGCTGTGCCGCATCGATGCCATAGGCGATTGTGCCGGCAATCAGCCCGGTTGCCAGCAGGCCCCAATCGGCGCTCAGCAGATGCAGGCTCGGCCCCAGCACGGCGCCGATGATCAGCGCCCAGGCCCGCAGCCGATGCTTCAGATCGGCAACAAAGACCAGCATGAAATAAAGCGGATTGAGAAAGACAAAGCCCAGGGTCACCGGTCGTGGCATTACCCCGGCCAGGAAAAAGCCCAGGGCCGTCGCGAGAATGGTCGTCGACCACAAGGTGACGGCGAAACCTTCGTAGAAGGGCAGGCGCTGCGCCGGCGTCATGCGGGGGGCTCGCTGCATGGCGATGGCAAAGCCGGTGATGGCGATGAGATGGGCGATCAGATAATGGCGCAAGCGTGGCTTGCCGCTCTCTGCCGCGCGCAGGATCGGCATCAGGCTGGCGACCATCGGCAGCAGCCTGGCATTGGTCAGCAGCACGGCAAGGGCGGCGCTCAGTACGCTGCCGCCAGCGGCGATTACTTCAACCAGCACGATCTGCCCCGGCAGGGCCCAGCCGGCGATGCTCGAGGCGAGGCCGGCATCGAGGCCGAGATGGCTCTCGCGAATGAGCGCGCCGAAGCCGAGATAGCTTGCACCCAGGACGAGACAGGGCATGCCGAGCGCGGATAGCGCGCCTCGGCGCCGGGCCGCGGCCGCCGAGCCAAAATCCTCGATTTCCTCCCCTTGCATGATCCGGTCGATCGGTCTCCGAGACGTCCCCGCGGCGAGATATAGGCGGGTTTGGCTTCCCTTCGCCGAGAGATTTCCTCGCGACGCGCCATCATAACGGGTCTCGCGCATGCGGCAATGCTTGCGGGATCGCCGCCCCTCGGTCAGACTGGTGACGGAGAAAAAAGATGCCCAGAGGTCAGAAGACACCCGTCGATCAACGCCCTGATCCGAAGCCTAACTTCGTGCGCCGGATCCCGGAGGGCGATGAGCGCCATCGCGAGGTCTGCGTCGATTGCGGCTTCATCAATTATGAGAATCCGAAGATCGTCGTCGGTTCGGTGGTAACCTGGGGCGACAGGATCCTGCTATGCCGCCGGGCCATCAATCCCCGCAAGGGCCATTGGACCCTGCCGGCCGGTTTCCTGGAACAGCATGAGACGCCGGAAACGGGTGCCGCCCGCGAGGCCTGGGAAGAGGCCCGAGCTCAGATCGAGATCGATCACCTGCTCGCCATCTACACGATCCCGCGCATCAGCCAGGTGCAGCTGATGTACCGCGCCAAATTGACCAGTGAGAAGATCGAGCCCGGCCCGGAAAGCCTCGATGTCGGCCTGTTCCGCTTCGATGACATCCCTTGGGACGATCTCGCCTTCCCCTCGGTGCGCTGGGCGCTGCATCATTACGCCAAGACAAGATCGCTGCACGATTTCACCGCCTTCACCAATCCGGAAGGCGAGAGGGGGGATTTCTAAGCGCGTTCTTTGTTGTCCGAGTTGAACGCTGAGATGCAGCCGATCATGGATTTAAACTGGTCGGCATAAGACTTTTATCGCGGCCGAGGCTTCGCCCGCGCCGTGGGTTCGGCGACCAGCGGGTCGTCCGGCCAGTAATGCTTCGGATATTGCCCCTTGAGATCGGCCTTCACGGCGCGATAGCCGTTGGCCCAGAAGCTCTTCAGATCGCGGGTCACCTGCACCGGGCGGCGGGCCGGCGAGAGAAGATGCAGCAGCACCTCGACTTTGCCATCGGCGACACGCGGGGTATCGGTGGCGCCGAACATCTCCTGCAGGCGCACGGCGAGGACCGGCACCTCGCCGCTCGCGTAATCCAGTGGCAGATGCGAGCCGGAGGGCACGTCGAGATGGGTCGGTGCCAGCTGGTCAATCGCCTGGCGCTGCTGCCAGTCGAGGCCGCTGAGCAAAGCTTCGCGGAGATCTATGTTGCCAAGATGAGCGCGGCGGGTGACGCTGTCGAGATAAGGCAGCAGCCAGTCGCTGGCAGTTTCCAATAATGCTGCATCCGAGAAATCCGGCCAGTCCCATTTGAACTTCTGCCCGGCTTCCTGCAGGCGGCGCAGGAAGGCGAGACGGGCGCGCAGGTTCTGCAGCTCCGGTGTCCAGGGCAGGCAGCCCAGGCCCATTTGCCGCACACCTTCCAGCATCGCCGCCGCCACCTTCTCGCGTGGCATCTCCTTCAGCGGCTTTTCTTCCAGCACGAGCGACCACAGCCGGCGCTGGCGCTTCGCCTCGACCAGCTCGGCCCGTGCATTCCAGGCGACGATCGTCTCGTCGACGATCTGGCTGGCGAAATCGGCTTCGATTTCATCGCGCGTGATAGGGGCGGCGAGGAAGATGCGCGCGGCGCGCTTGTCGCCGTCGAGCGCGCCGATCGCCAGATACTCCGCCTGTGCCAGCGGATCATGTGCCGGTAAGACGGCACCGCGGCCATGGCTGAGGCGGAAGCTCTCCTGCCCGTCCGGCGTGCGGCCGCGTTTCTGCGCCAGGCGGTCGGGATAAGCCAGCGCCAGCACGGCACCGGCCGCTTCCCGCGCCTCGGTATCGCGCACAGAAGCATCGATGCCGAGTTGCCGGCGCCAGTCCTTGGCCGATTGCTTGATCCGCTCGGTCACGGCGCGATCCGCCTTGCCGAGACCACGTCCGCGTTCCTGCAGCAGGTCCAGCCGGTCCCTGAGATCGGCATCGCTGTTGCGCAAGGGATCGCGCTCGCTCAGCACCGCGGCGATATCACAGGCGACAGTACCGAGATCGCGTTCCCTGGCACGCACCATCATATGAGCCAGGCGCGGATGTACGCCCAGGCCCGCCATGACCTTACCATGCGCGGTGGCGAGGAAGGACGCATCGACGGCTTCCAGATCCTGCAGCAACTCGCGTGCCTGGGTGAGGGCTGCCTCCGGCGGCGGATCGAGCAGCTTCAGGCTCGCCATGTCGGTGATGCCCCAGGCAGCAAGTTCCAGGGCCAAGGGGGCGAGATCGACGGCGAGGATTTCCGGCTGTTCGAAGGCCGGCAAGGCGCGCTCGCTGGCGGCACTCCAGAGGCGGTAGCAGACACCCGGCGCAATACGGCCGGCGCGGCCACGGCGCTGTGTCGCCGCCGCCACCGAGACCTTAGTGGTTGCAAGCTGGGTCATGCCGCTGACCGGATCGAAGCGCGGCACGCGACGCAGCCCGCTATCGATGACGATGCGCATGCCATCGATGGTGAGACTGGTCTCGGCGATCGAGGTCGCCAGCACGATCTTGCGGCGGCCCTGCGGGTCGCGGCGGATCGCCTTGTCCTGTTCCGGCAACGGGAGGTCGCCATAAAGCGGCAAGATCACCCGGTCGGGCCCGAGATCGCCGAGCCGGCTCTCTACGCGGCGGATCTCTGCCGTGCCCGGCAGGAAGGCGAGGAGATCACCTTCCTCTTCCGACAGGGCCTGGCGGATGGCGCTCGCCATGCGGTCCTCGATGCGGGCATTCGGGTCATCGCCGAGATAGCGGGTCTCAACCGGGAAGACGCGGCCCTCGCTGGTGAGGCGGCTGGCGTCCGGCAGCAGATTGGCGATGGTCGCTCCATCCAATGTCGCCGACATGACGAGGAGGCGCAGGTCATCGCGCAAGGCCGCCTGGGCCTCGAGGCAGAAGGCGAGGGCGAGATCGCTGTCGATGGCGCGCTCGTGGAATTCATCGAAGAGGACGGCGGCGATGCCGGGCAATTCGGCATCGGCCTGCAATTGCCGCAGGAAGAGCCCGGTGGTCACGACCTCGATCCGCGTCTTCGGTCCGATCTTGCGGTCGAGCCGCACCCGATAGCCGACCGTCTCGCCCACCTCTTCGCCGAGGAGATCGGCCATGCGTTTCGCGGCACTGCGGGCGGCGAGCCGGCGCGGCTCAAGGACGATGATCTTGCCACTCCCCCCTGTCTTACTTGCGAGCCACGGCGCATCCTTCAGCGCCAGCGGTACCAGCGTGGTCTTGCCGGCGCCCGGTGGGGCTTCGAGGACGAGATTGGGTGCCGCTTCCAGGGCCGCCGCGATTTGCGGCAGCAACGGCTCGATGGGCAATGGGGTCTGATTGGTACCGAGGTTCATGGCCGGCACCATAGCCGGCAGGCGGCGATTGGCAAGGGTGCCGGCTAGACGCGTGCGGGGCGAGCGCCGCGGTTAACTCGCCAGATCCTCCAGGATCGGGCAATCCGGCCGGTCGTCGCCATGGCAGTGATGGGCGAGATGCTTCAGGGTCTTTACCATGCTCTGCATCTCGGCGATCTTGGTCTCGAGGTCGCTGACATGAGCCATGGCCAGCTTCTTCACCGTGCCACTGGAGCGGCGGCGGTCGCGCCACAGCGCCAGCAACTGGCGGATTGTCTCCAGCGGGAAGCCCAGGGACCGGGCGCGGTGGATGAAGCGCAAGGCATGGACTTCCGTCTCGTCATAGAGCCGGTAGCCGGCCTCCGTGCGCTGCGCCTTGGGCAGCAGGCCGATCGATTCATAATGCCGGATCATCTTGGCCGAGACGCCGCTATCACGCGCCGCTTCGCCGATGGTTTGCTTAATGGGGGTCTGCGCCCCAGTCATTTGCATGTCACTCACCTTGTGCGTGTTGGAAATGGCGATACCAGCGCCGCAGGCTGAGGGCATTACCGACCACGAAAACGCTGCTGAGCGCCATGGCGAGGCCGGCGATCATCGGATTGAGCAAGCCGAAAGCTGCCAGCGGAATGCCGAGCGCATTGAAGACGAAGGCCCAGGCCAGGTTCTGCTTGATCTTGCGCCCCGTCGCGCGGGCGAGATCGAGGGCGGCCGGCACCAGACGGAGATCGGCATGCATCAGGACGATCCCTGCCGTCGCGACCGCCGCATCCGTACCATTGGCAAGGGCGATGCCGAGATCGGCCGCCGCGAGGGCCGGTGCGTCATTGATGCCGTCCCCCACCATGGCGAGCTTGCGGCCCTTGGCGCGGAGTTCATGCAGTGCCGCGATCTTGTCCTGCGGCAGCAGTTCCGCCCGCCAGTCGTCAATGCTCAGTGCCTTGGCCGTACGCTCGGCCGCCAGCTTATGGTCGCCGGTCAGCAGCAGGGTCTGCAGGCCTTCGTCATGCAAGGCTTCGAGCGCTGGTTTCGCGCTCTCCCTTTCCCGGTCGGCGAAATCGAGCACTGCCAGCAAAGCCGGTTGCGGCTCGAGCGTCGCCAGATAAGAGCGTGTCGCTGACCGCGCTGCCGGCGCCTCGGCGAGCGAGATGCCTTTTTCCTGCATCAGCCGCGCATTGCCGAGCAGCAGGCGATGGTTCTCGACCGTGCCGCTGACACCGCGCCCCGGTAGCGCCTCCACGGCGGTCGCCGCAGGTGCGGTCACCCCACGCGCTGCGGCAAGATCGCGCAAGGCGGTTGCCAAAGGATGGGTGCTCTCGCGTTGCAAAGCGGCGGCGAGGCGCAGGGCATCCGTCTCCGCGGTACCGGCAATGGCATGGATTGCCGTCACCTGCGGCTGGCCCTCGGTCAGGGTGCCGGTCTTGTCGAAGGCAACGGTGTCGATATGTTGCGCCGTTTCCAGGGCGATAGCATCGCGGATCAGGATGCCGGCCCTGGCACCCGTCCCGGTGCCGACCATGATGGCGGTCGGTGTCGCGAGCCCCAAGGCGCAGGGACAGGCGATGACCAGCACCGCGACCGCATTCAAGATGGCGCTTTCGCTGGAAGCGCCGGTGATGAGCCAGCCGGCCAAGGTGATGACGGCAATCACCAGCACCGCCGGCACGAAACGGGCGCTCACCCGGTCGACCAGTTTCTGGATCGGTGCCTTCGCTCCCTGCGCCTCGGCGATCATGCGCTGGATGCGATCGAGCATGCTGTCGGCGCCGAGTGCGGTCACTTCAACCGCCAGCGCGCCATTGCCGTTGAGGGCGCCGCCGATCACCGCATCGCCGGGTTCGACATCCACGGGCAGGCTCTCGCCGGTCAGCAGCGACTGGTCGATGGCACTGCGGCCCTCGATCACCTTGCCATCGGCCGGCAGCCGGTCACCGGGACGGATGAGGGCGATATCGCCGATCCGCAATTCCGCGACCGGGATGCTCAGCTCCTGGCTACCGCGACGGATGCGCGCCTCGGCCGGCCGCAGGGCCTTCAAGGCATCGAGCGCCGAGAGGGCTCTTTTCTTGGCGCGGCGCTCCAGGGTCTTGCCGAGCCGCACCAGGACCAGGATGACGGCGGCGGATTCGAAATAGAGATGCTGATGCGCGGCATGCTCGCCTGCACGGATCGCAAGATAGAGGCTGAGCCCATAGGCTGCCGTGGTGCCGAGGGCGACGAGCGTATCCATATTGGCGCTGAAGCCGCGCAGCGCACGCCAAGCGCTGCGATAGAATTCGCTGCCGAGGCCGATCTGCAGCAGGGTCGCGAGCATCACCTGCAGCCACAGCGGTACGACGAGGCCGGCGCCCAGGTTCTCCGGCAGCCAGGTCGTTACCATTGGCAATAACAGCGGCAAGGCGAGCACGGCGCCGACAGCCAGCACGGTCAAATCGCGGTCGAGGACGATCTGGTCCTTGTTGCCGGTGACATGCGGGGTGCCCGACGCAATCGATGTCGGTGCCGGTGCGGGGGCCTTGACGCCATAGCCGGCGCGCTTGACCGCGGCTTCGATCGCTTCCGGTGTTGCCGTACCGCTCACATAGGCCGTCTCGGTGGCGAAATTGACATTGGCGGAGGTGACGCCAGGGACCCGCCTGACCACATTCTCGATGCGGGTGGCGCAAGCGGCACAGGTCATACCCTCGATATCGAGGGCCAGGCTTGGCGAATTGGCCGGTGTTTCTGGTGTCGGTTTGCTCTGCAACTGGGTCATGGTGCCTCCATGACAGTGTAGATGGGGCTTCCAATCATGGGAAGGTCAAGGCTGTCGCACCTCCGCTTCGGCCGGGGCCGGTTACCCGCGAGTAACCAACTGATTTCAAACGCCCTTCTTTTCCGGCGGTGGCAATCGCCCTAACTCTCTCAACCGAGGCATTCCAACCATAGGAGAGAAGTTATGAAGATCGCCCTGATCGGCGCCACCGGCTTCATCGGCAGCCGCATCCTCGACGAAGCGGTGAGCCGTGGCCATCAGGTCACGGCCATCACCCGCAATCCGCAGAAGGTGCCGGCGCGCGCCGGCGTCACGGCGGAGCGCGGCGACGTCTTCGATCAAGCCGGCCTCGCCAAGCTGATTGCCGGCCATGATGCGGTGATCAGCGCCGTGCATTTCCTGCAGAGCGATGCCACGAAACTGCTCGGCGCGGTCCGGCAATCCGGCGTGAAGCGCTATCTGGTGGTGGGCGGTGCCGGCAGTTTGCAGATCGGTCCCGGCCAGGATCTGGTCGACAGCCCGCATTTCCCGCCCCAGTACAAGGACGAAGCCAGCAAGGGCCGCGACTTCCTCAACCTGCTGCGCGGCGAAACCGGCCTCGACTGGACCTTCCTGTCGCCGGCGGCCCTGATCCAGCCCGGCACCCGGACGGGCAAGTTCCGCCTCGGCAAGGACGATCTGGTGACCGATGCCGCCGGCGAGAGCAAGATTTCTGCCGAGGATTACGCCGTCGCCTTGCTGGACGAGGTGGAAAAGCCCCAACATATCCGCCAGCGTTTTACGCTGGCTTATTGAGACCTCTGTCGGCGCCGGTGGAGGATGGCCGCAATTTCCTCCACCCGCTGCCGGGTAATGCCCCGGCGTTGCTCAATTGCAAGCGGGTGATCCGTCGGTTCCAATATGATGCTCGGCCGCTGGCCATCGTTGCGGAGATGCACGTCGGCCTTGAGATTAAGTGTATTCGGATAAAGCGCGATATTGTTGCTGAGCCATCCGATAAGGGATGGCTCGTCGCTACGGATGGTTTTGTCCCATAATTCGATCACCCGATCGAAACTCTTCCGTGACAGCGAAACCCAGACGCCCCAAACGAATTTTTCGTCGAGGTCGACGACGGGAATTTCCAGGCAGCCGCGCAGATAGATATCTGTGTCGTCGATAATGCAAACATCGGCATCCTTCCTTGTGCGGTGCTCCTTTTCCTCCGCCGACATGGCATGCCAATGATCTGGCCCAGAAAGCGCATAATCGAGCGGGAGGGAGTCGAAGCGCAGCCCACAACAGGCACAGGTCCAGTCGTATTTCACGGCCGGTGTCTCCCCAGTAAAGCCGCCTGTCGGCCACTTTAGGCGGCATGACCCTTCCGTCAAGTCGCCCCTTGACCTTCCCATCATGGCAAGGCCCATATAGTTATCAGGAAAGAGATTTCAGAGGGTTTGCCATGATGAAGTTATCGGTTTCCGGCATTACCTGCGGCGGCTGCGCCATGGCGATCGAGCGCGCCATCGGTGCCACGTTGCCCGGCAGCAAGGTCGAGGTCGATGTCATGAAGGGCACGGTTGCCGTGGATACCCAGGCGACCCATCATGACCAGGTGAAGACGGCGATCGAGGATGCCGGCTTCGTCGTCACCGGCGAAGCGGCCTGATCCGGCCGTTTGCCCGGATTGAGCGATTGCCAGCCGATGGATCATCCCAGCGCCGTGCGCCAGATCGAAAAGGTCCCCGCCAAGGGTGAAGGCCAGACCCTGCTGCTGGCCTGCGGCGCCCTCGCGCGCGAGGTGCTGGCCTTGAAGCAGCTCAATCATTGGGATTGCTTCACGGTCGATTGCCTGCCGGCCGATCTCCATTTCCGGCCCGATCTTATCGCCCCGGCGGTGCAGGCGAAGATCCGCAAGGCCCGCGATCACTACCAGCGCATTTTCGTCCTCTATGCCGATTGCGGCACCGGCGGCGAACTGGACCGGCTCGTCGCCGAAGAGGGCGTCGAGCGCATCGCCGGACCGCATTGCTATTCCTTCTTCGACGGCAATGACGCCTTCGAAGCTTTGCATGCGGAAAATATCGGTACCTTCTATCTGACCGATTTCAGCGTCCGGCATTTCGAGACCTTCATCTGGAAGGGCCTGTGGCTCGACCGGCATCCGGAATTGCTGGAAAGCTATTTCGGTAATTACAGCCGCGTCGTCTACCAGATCCAGGCGGAGATTCCCGGCTTCCGCGAGAAGGCCCGCACGATCGCTGCCCGGCTTGGTCTCGCTTATGAAGAGCGCCGAACCGGCTATGGCGAACTCGCTAGCTTCATGGAGCAGGCATCGAAAAGCGCACCGTCGCCATGAACAGCGCAGTTTTTCCGGGCGACGTCGGCCGCTGTGACAGATCGGCGCAGTCGGTCTATCATCTGCATTAGGCTTGACCTTCCCCCCATGGGAAACCGCATATCCATCGCGTGAACAATGCAGTGGAGGATGTCGTGACTGCCCCGGTTAAATTCAGCCCGATGAAGTCAGCTCTGACCCGCCGCAGGTTTCTCTCCGCCACGGCCGGCTTTGGTGTCGGCGCCACACTCTCCGCTGCTTTGCCGATGCACATGGCCTTCGCGGCCGCGCCGGCGCAGACGCTCGATGTGACGACGCGGATTCTCGAGGTGAATGGCAAGGCGGCGCGGGTTTTTGCCTTGACCAGCGAGGGTAAGGCGAGGCTCGATTTCATGAGCGGCGATCGCTTCCGCGTGAAGCTGCAGAACAGGCTGGATCAGCCGACCCTCATTCATTGGCACGGGCTGACACCGCCGAATGCTGCCGATGGCGTGCCTGACCTGACGCAGCCGGCCCTCGCCGCCGGCGCCAGCTACGACTACGATTTTCTGCTGGCGCGGCCCGGCACCAATTTCATGCATTCCCATGTCGGTTTGCAGGAACAATTGCTGCTGGCGTCACCCCTGATCATCCGCGATCCGGCCGAAGCACATCTTGATGAGCAGGAAATCGTCATCCAGCTGCATGACTTCAGCTTCCGCGATCCGCAGCAGATCCTGGCCGATCTGCGCAAAGGCATGGCGCACCAGATGGGCGCTCACGATATGGCTGGACATGGCACAGCGGCTGATGCCATGGGCAAGGCGCAGATGCAGAGCATGCCAATGCAGCAGATGCAAGGCATGGATATGCAGGGAATGAACATGTCGGGCGACGAGATGAGCCAGATGCCCGGTATGTCGCATGGCGATCCCTCGGCCACCTCGGATGCCATGAACCAGGCCATGATGCAGCAGATGGCGGGAGACGGCGCCATGACCGGCGCCGATCTCAACGACGTCGCTTATGATGCTTTCCTGGCCAATGATCGCAGCTACCAGGACCCCGAGGTCATTGCCGTCGAGCGCGGCGGCAAGGTCAGGCTGCGGATCATCAATGCCGCCGCATCCAGCAATTTCATGATCGATCTCGGGGCGCTCGCCGCCGACTTGATCGCTGTCGATGGCATGCCGGTACAGCCCGTCACCGATCGCCAGTTCGCGCTCGCCGTTGGCCAGCGCATCGATCTGCGGCTGCAGCTGCCGGCGGAAAGTATCGCCGTTCCGGTCGTTGCCCAATTGGAAGGCGATCGCCGGCGCAGTGTCGTTGTGCTGGCGCCCAAAGGTGCGGCCGTTGCCAAGCTTGATTTCCTCTCCGCGAAACCGACCGGCCGCTTTGACCAGCTGACCGGCCATCTCGTCGCCGCGCGCGATCCGTTGCCGCAGCGTCCGGCCGACCGCAAGCTCAGCCTCGATCTCACCGGCAATATGATGAGCTACCGCTGGGGCCTGGCCAGCAACGGCAGTGAGGCTCCCTTGCAGGTAAAGCAAGGCGAGCGGGTGGAAATCGAGATGGTAAACCGCACCGGCATGTCGCATCCGATGCATCTCCATGGCCACCATTTTCAGCTGGTCGCGGTTAATGGCGCTGCCGTCAACGGCCCCATCCGCGACACCCATCTGGTGCCGGCCGGCGGCCGCTGCACCATCGCGTTTGACGCCGACAATCCCGGCCGCTGGGCGTTCCACTGCCATAATCTCTATCACATGGTATCCGGCATGATGACGGAACTGGCCTATGTCTAAGCACGCCAGCCGCCTCGCGCGCAGGCGCGGCTGATCGCCGCTCACATAATCGTCGGTTGACGTTGCCGGCCCCTCCGGGTCTATCCTGAGTACCAACCCAGGGGGAGGATACCGATGGGCATTATTGCGTGGATCATCTTCGGCCTCATTGCCGGCGTCGCCGCCAAATGGATCATGCCGGGCAAGGATCCCGGCGGTTTCATCCTGACCGTCATCATCGGCATCGCCGGCGCGTTGATCGGCGGCTGGATCAGCACCTTGTTCGGGCTTGGCGATATCACCGGCTTTGATATCCGCAGCTTCATCATCGCGGTGCTCGGCGCCTTGCTGCTGCTCTTCATCTATCACCGGGTGCGGGGTCGATAATCGGCGGGATCTGGCTGCCCCGCCGACAGGAGCCACCATCATGAATGCCGACGACTTGCGCGCCCGGCAGGCGCCGCTGAAGCAGCTTTATCGTGACGATCCGGCGGCGGCGCAGATCCCCAGCCGGGCCGAAGGGGAGCTGGTGGTGGACGACGTTGCCTGCCAGGTACGCATCCACAAGGATCGCGTCACCAAGGCCGGTTTGCATCCGGCCGGGGGCGGTTCGGGCGAGGAGGCCTGTTCCGCCGACCTGCTGCTGGAGGCGCTGGTCGGTTGTGCCGGGGTCACTTTGGGCGCGGTCGCCACGGCGATGGGGATCCCAATCCGCGGCGGCAAGGTGATCGCGGAAGGTGTCTGGGATGCGCGCGGTACCCTCGGCGTCGACAAGACGGCACCGGTCGGCATCACCGATATCAAGCTCATCTTCGAGATCGACAGCGATGCCGAGGCGGAGAAGATCGACAAGATGATCCAGCTGGTCGAGCGCTATTGCGTCATCGCCCAGACCTTGAGCCATCCGCCGAAGCTCAGCTTCAGCCACAGAAGAATCAGCTGAAACTGAGCAGGCTGCTTCGGCTGCCGCTTATTTGACGGCAACCGCCATGGCATGGGTCGGGGTGAGCCGGGTGACCCAGGCGGCGCGGAAGCCCGCCTCCTGCATCCAGCCGATGCAATCGGCGCCGGTATAATCGAAGCCGCCCTTGGTCTCGATCAGCATGTTGAGGCTCATCAGCAAGCCGAAGGCGTTCTCGCGTCGCTCGTCATCGATCATCGCGTCATAGACGATCAGGCTGCCGCCAGCCGGCAAGGCGGCATAAGCCTTGCCGAGCAGCATCCGCTTCTCCGCCAGATCCCAGTCATGCAGGATATGGCCCATGACGAGCACATCGGCGGATGGAATTGGCTGGTCGAAGAAACTGCCGCTCTCGAAACGCAGCCGGTCGCCGAGCCCACGGCTGCGGACGAATTCCTCGAAGACCGGGCCGACCGCCGGCAGGTCGAAGCCGATGCCGGTGAGATGCGGATGCCGGCTGGCGATCTCCACGGTGCAGCCGCCTTGGGCGCAGCCGACATCGACGAAGCTCCGCGCTTTCGACCAGTCGAAGCTATTGGCGATCGCCTGCGCCGTCATCCGGCTGACCCCGGTCATGGCGCCGAGGAAATTGCGTAGGATGGCGGGGTCGGCATAGATCGCCCCGAACACATCTTCCTGCCCGTCGCGCGCCTCGTTCTGCGGCTGGCCGCTCTTGAGGCCGTCGGTCAGGCGATTCCAGTAGCCGAACAGGCGCCGGTCCATCATCTCCAGGATGCCGCCGAGATAGCTCGGCTTGCTGCGATCGAGGAAGAAATCGGCCTCGGCGCTGTTGCCGTAGCGGTCGCCCTCGCGGGTCAGCAGACGCAAGGCGACCAGGGCATCGAGAAAGTCGCGGGCGCTGCGGTCGTGCAAACCGAGCCGGCGCTGGATCTCGCGCCGTTCCAGCGGTCCCCGCGCCAATTCGCTGAAAAGGCCCAGGCTGACGGCGCTGAGCAAGGTCTTCGACGCCCAGAAACCCATGCCGAGTTGCAGGATGGCGTCCGGCGCCAGTGATTTAGACATGATATATTCCCCTCATTCCCGCGCAAGGCGATGTCCCCCACGCGGCGTGACCCTCCGCGATTCCGCCACCGGCAACAAGCGCGACCAGGGGGCATTGTGACCCTGGACACGCGATAATTCTGGCAGATGTGACCCAGAGAACGGGACAACTGGCCGGATTATTCTGAGAAAAGCATCAGCAGCGCGGAGAAGCGCCGCGCCGGACTCTCAAGCTTAACCATCCGCGGGAAGGTCAACGGCGGAGAATTGGTGGACCCGATCAGAATCGAACTGACGACCTCCTCATTGCGAACGAGGCGCTCTCCCAACTGAGCTACGGGCCCACTCGTCGGTTGACGGGCGCGAATATGGTGGGGGGGCCGCCGGCTGTCAAGCCGGTTCTGCGCCGGATTCGCGTCCTGTAAGGGGCCTTGACCCGGCCCTGGCCGGAGGTCGCCCGGGATGCCGCCCCAAACCCCTGGGGGCTGCGCCATTAAGTTGCAAGAGCTTGGCAGAAGACGATTTTTGCCCCATATAGGCCGCGGGACAACTGGAAAAGGCCTGCCCCAAGATGAACGCCCTCATTGATCTGATCCTGGTCGTGCTTCAGCTCTATCGCTATGTGCTGATCGCCACCATCATTCTAAGCTGGCTGATCAGCTTCAACGTCATCAATACCCGGAACCAGGCCGTCTACCAGATCAACATGATCCTCAACCGGCTGACCGAGCCGTTGCTGCGGCCGATCCGCCGCATCATCCCGCCGATCTCCGGCCTCGATTTCTCGCCGCTGATCCTGCTGCTGGTGATCTTCTTCATCGAGCGGCTGATCATCCGGGATATCGGGCCCTACGTTTATCAGATGAACCTCTGATCCCGAGCCAGTGATCCTGCTCCACCCGGTTGCGGAGGGTGTCCGCCTGCGTCTCAAGGTGACGCCGAAGGCCAAACATGCGGCGATCGGCGGCCTGCAGCCGGAAGCAGATGGCGGTATGGCTCTGAAAGTGGCGGTCACCGCTGCGCCCGAGGATGGCAAGGCCAATGCCGCCGTCATCGCCCTTCTCGCCAAGGAATGGGGTGTCGCAAAATCGGCCTTTTCAGTCGTCGCTGGTGCAACTGATCGGCGCAAGCTGGTGGAAATTCGCGGATCGACAGCCGAACTCACGGCGCGCATCGGCGCCTGGCTGGAACAGCATCCATAGACCTGGTCAGATCCGCGGGGAAAGCATGAGCGACAGCAACAAGATCATCGACGGCAAGGCCTTTGCCGAAAATCTCCGCAACAAGATCGCCAAGCAGGTCGCTTTCCTGAAAGAGAAGCACGGCTTCACGCCGGGTCTCGCCGTGGTGCTGGTGGGCGAAGACCCGGCCAGCAAGGTCTATGTCCGCAACAAGGGCGAGCAGACCAAGGCCTCCGGCATGGCGAGCTTCGAGCACAAGCTGCCCGACACGACGACCCAGGCCGAATTGCTGGCGGTCATCGACAAGCTCAACAAGGATCCGAACGTCAACGGCATCCTCTGCCAGCTGCCGGTGCCGAAGCAGATCGATCCCCAGGCCATCATCAATGCCATCGATCCCGAGAAGGATGTCGATGGCTTCCATGTGGTCAATGCCGGCAAGCTGGCGACCGGTGGCGAGGGCCTCGTACCCTGCACGCCCTATGGCTGCCTCTTGCTGCTGAAGGACCGGCTCGGCGATCTCGCCGGCAAGCATGCCGTCGTCATCGGCCGCTCCAATATCGTCGGCAAGCCGATGGCACAGCTGTTGCTCAATGAGAGCTGCACCGTGACCATCGCCCATTCCAAGACCAAGGACCTGCCGGGCGAAGTGCGCCGCGCCGATATCGTCGTCGCCGCCGTCGGCCGTCCGGAAATGGTCAAGGGCGAGTGGATCAAGGAAGGTGCCACCGTCATCGATGTCGGTATCAACCGCATCGAGGTGAACGGCAAGGGCAAGCTGGTCGGTGATGCCGATTATGCCAGCTGCTTCCCGCGCGCCGGTGCGATCACGCCGGTACCGGGCGGTGTCGGCCCGATGACCATCGCCATGCTGCTGCAGAACACGTTGATCGCTGCCTGCCGCCAGCGCGGCGTCAAGCTGCCGGACTGATTGCAGCAAGCGGATATCGATTGAAGAGGGCCGGCATCAGCCGGCCCTTTTTGTTTGCGTGCTCAGTCCAGTGTCTGGCGGAAGCGCAGGACCGCCAGCGTCATGGTGACCAGCATGGCCGCCAGGAGTGCCGCCGCGTCATAGCTGAGGATATCGAGATCGGTACCCTTCAGCAGGATGCCGCGGACAATGCGGATGAAATGGGTGAGCGGCAGCACTTCGCCGATCGCCCGCGCCCAACCCGGCATGCCGTCGAAGGGGAACATGAAGCCGGAGAGCAGCATGTTCGGCATGAAGACCATGAAGGTCATCTGCATCGCCTGCAATTGCGACTGCGCCACCGTCGAGATGGTGTAGCCGATCGATAGATTGGCGGCGATGAAGATCGACGTGAGGGCGGCGAGGAGTCCCAGGCTGCCCACCAGCGGCACGCCGAAGATGCCGATACCGAGACCGATGATGATCATCGCCTGGACGAAGCCGATCACCACATAAGGCGCGATCTTGCCGAGCATGATCTCGACCGGGCGGATCGGCATGGCGAGCAGCGATTCCATGGTGCCGCGCTCGCGCTCGCGGGTGACGGAAAGCGCCGTGAACAGCAGCATGGTCATGGAAAGAATGACGCCGAGCAGGCCCGGCACGATATTGATCTGCATGACCCCGGCCGGGTTGTAGCGCGACTGGGTGATGATCTGGTAGGCGTCGTCGCCTTTCTCGGCCGGCACGCCACGCAGATGCTTGAGGGCATTGCCGATGATGCCATTGGCGGCGGAAATGGCGCTGCCGGTCGCCGTCGGATCGGTGGCGTCGGCGGCGACCAGCACCGATGGCTTGTCGCCGCGTCGCAGATCACGCTCGAAATGTGCCGGCACCTCGATGCCGAACTGCACCTTGCCGGCGGCGATCAGCCGGTCGAATTCGCTCTCGCTGCGCGCCTGGATGATGAAATCGAAATAGGCGGTGTTCTGGAACGCCATCAGGATGGCGCGCCCGGCATCGCTATCCTCTTGTAGAAGAATAGCGGCTGGCAGATGCCGGGGATTGGAATTGATCGCATAGCCGAACAGGAAGAGCTGCACCAGCGGCATCATCAGCATCATCGACAAGGTGACGCGGTCGCGCCTGAGCTGCAGGAATTCCTTGATCAGCATGGCGAGCGCACGCCGCAGCGAGAAGCCCTGGCGCTGCTCCGTGCGTCCGCTCGCTGCCGGCAGGCTCATGTCATGATCTGCGGTGGTCATGCGAAATTATCCATCACTGGAAATTATCCGTGGAACGCTGCATGAGATCGATGAAGACGTCTTCCAGATTGGGCTGGTCGAGCTGCCAGGCGAGATCATCCTGGTCGCGATAGGGGGCAATCGTCGCTTCCAGTTGATCGCGGTCGCGCCCCGCCACATGCAGGCTGTTGCCGAAAGGCGCCACCATGTCGATTCCCTTGGCTTCGCGCAGCTCCGGCAGCACCCGCATGATGCCCCGGCCGGTGACGGTATAGGTGGTGAGGCCGGAATGCCCGATTACTTCGCTGACAGTGCCGCGCGCCAGCAATTCGCCATAGGCGATATAGGCGATTTCGTGGCAGCGCTCGGCCTCGTCCATATAGTGGGTGGAGACCAGGACCGTGAGGCCATCCTGGGTGAGGTCATGAATCTCGTTCCAGAAATCGCGCCGCGCCTTGGGATCGACACCCGCGGTCGGCTCATCGAGCAGCAGCAATTGCGGATTGGGGAGGATGCAGGCACCCAACGCCAGGCGCTGCTTCCAGCCGCCCGAGAGCGTTCCCGCCAGCTGTTTGCCGCGACCGTCGAGGCCAAGCCGATGCAAGGCGTCGTTTGCGGATTTCGCCGGATTGGGCAGGCCATAGATGCGGCCGACGAATTCCAGGTTCTCGCGCACCGACAGATCTTCATAGAGGCTGAATTTCTGCGTCATATAGCCGACATGGCGCTTGATCAGATAACTGTCGCGACGGATGTCATAGCCGAGGCAGGTGCCTTCGCCGGCATCGGGGGTCAAGAGCCCGCAGAGCATGCGCAAGGTCGTTGTCTTGCCGGAACCGTTGGGGCCGAGGAAGCCGTAGATCTGCCCGCGCTGCACCTGCATGGAGAGATCGCGGACCACCACATGCTCACCGAATTTCTTGGTGAGGCCTTTGACATCGATGACGATGTTGTTTGCGGCGGTGCTGGCTGTGGCGGCGGTCATGACACGGCCTAATTCGCTGCCATCACATTGGGTGCAAGCGTCACCGTGACCGGCTGGCCGACCCGCAACTTCTCCGGCTGGTCGGGCCGGGCTTCGATCAGGTAGACGAGCTTGGAGCGTTCCTCGAGCGAGAAGATCACCGGCGGCGTGAATTCGCTGGTGCCGGAGATGAAATAGATATGTCCCGTAAGCCCGGCTTCGCAGCCGTCGCAACTGATGGCGATGCGGCCGCCCTGCACGATCTTCGGCAGATCCGGCTCCGGCACATAGAAGCGCAGTTTGAGATTGCCCGGTGGCAATAGTTGCGCGACTGGCTGGCCGGCAGGCACGACTTCGCCGGGACGATAATAGATCTCCTGTACGAGGCCGCTCACCGGTGCGACGATGTGGCGGCGGTCGAGCTTTTGCTGGGCGGAAGCGAGGGCCTGCTGGTTCATGCCGACTTCCTGCTGCGCGGCGACGATGTCGAGATCATGCGCCGGCATGTTGCCGACGGTGATCTGGCGCTGGGCTTCCTTCCAGGCGGCGAGATCCTGGTCGCGGGTGGAAACGGCATTGTCGAGCCCCGCTTTGCTGGTATGGCCCTCGGTGAACAGCGCCTGCTGACGGGCGAGATCCTTCTCCGCCTCTTCATAAGCTGCCTTGGTCCGATCGGCGGTCGCCTGCATCACGGCAATCTCTTCCGGCCGCTTGTCGGGCGCCTGGAGGCGCGCCAGCTTGGCCTGGGATTCCTGTAGCGCGGATTGCGCCTGGTCACGGGCCGCCAGTTCCAATGTGTCATCGACGGAGAAGAGCGGCGCGCCCTTCTCGATCTGGCTACCTTCGGTGGCCGAGAGGCTGGTCAACCGGCCGGCATCATCCGGGCCGACAAAGACCCAGTCTGCTTCGGCATAGCCCTGATAGCCTTCCTTGCCTTTGCTGTCGCAAGCCGTGAGCGCCAGCAGCAGGCCGAGGCAGAGAAAGCCGGAACGCAGGGGAAGGCGGATCATGATGTCGGTTCCTGTCGTGCCGCGGCCGGTGTTTCCAGGCTGCGCAACAGCAGCTCCAGATGGGTATCGATGAAGGCGTCGGCGTCCAGGGGATCGAAGCGGTTGAAAACACTTGTCCAGATCACCGCTGTCAGCATCGAGGCCGACAGCAATTGCGGAAATCGGACCAAAGCATCGCTGGCGAGCTCGCCGCGTTCGACGCCGCGCGTTGCGATCGTCCGCACCATGGCAATGCCGCGCGAGACGACATTGCGGTAATGGAACTCGGCCAGCCAGGGAAAGCGCGGCGCTTCCGAGATGACGAGGCGCAGCAGGTCCTTGCGCCGGGTCGCCAGCAATTCCTGGCGCATGCGCTGGCTCAACATCTTCAGGAGTTCGCGGGTGGTGCCGGAGAAATTCCCGGCCAGCGCCTCGGCCTCGCTCAGCAGCGGCGCCATGCGCTCCATGATGAGGGCGCGGAACAGGTCTTCCTTGTCCTTGAACTGCAGATAGATCGTGCCCTTGGCGACACCGGCGGCGGCGGCGATATCGTCGAGCCGCGCGGCGCTATAGCCCTCGGCCAGGAAGACGTTAAGGGCAGCTTCCAGCAGCGCCTCGCGTTTGGCCGCGGGATCGCCGCGTCGGCCGCGCCGGCTGGCTTCCGTCTTTTCCGCGCTCTCTGGTAGATCGGCCGGCCGCTGCGGCATGGTCGCTATCCTATTAATGACTGACTGGTCAGTCATTAAATAAGCTTGGCGGGGGAATTTGTCGAGTCGGGAATCACTGATCTACGTGATATGGGCTTATAGACCTAGGTCGCGGCTGCCGGACGCCGAACTCAGGCTGCGAAGCCCGAGATTATTGCGTCGTCAGGTTGGTGGTCGTGGCCGCGATCTGCGGTGTCGCGAAAAGCTGCAGCGGGATGGCCTGGGCCATCTCGGCATAGCCCGGATCGCTGGGATGCAAATGGTCGCCGCTGTCAAAGCCGGCGCGCAGATTCTCCGGATGCGCCGGGTCGCGCATCGCCGCGTCGAAATCGATCACGCCGTCGATTTCCCCGGTGCTGCGGATCCACTGGTTGACCGCCAGCCGGATCTTCTCCCGCTCGGCCGGCAAGGCGGCGGGCAGCAGGGTCCCCATGATGAGGCGGATCTGGCGGTGATGCGCCGCTTCCGCCAGCTGGCGGTAGCCGGCGATGAGATCCGCCGCCGTGATCTGGGCGTTATGCGGTGTGCCGCAATCGAGGCCGGCATGGGTCGGCCAAGTGGCGAAATTGATGTCATTGATGCCGATCAGCACGATGGCGGCTTTGATATCGGCGGCGCCGGCAATCTCGCGTTCGAAACGTGTCGTGAGCTTCTCACCGAAGCAGGGCGAATCCGACAGCAGCCGGTTGCCGCTGATGCCGGCATTCAACACCGCCATCGGCGCGCCTTTATCGCCTGCCAACCGGCGCATCAGCCCGTCGGGCCAGCCGCGGCTGAGATCGGGCGTCGAGCGCAGGCCATCGGTGATGGAATCGCCGATGGCAAGAATTGCGGTGGCTGGTGCCGGCTGCCGCACCGATAGCGAGGTGATCCAGGCATAATGCATGAACTGCGTCTGGTAGGCATCCGCCGCTAGGTCGCCTGCATGATTGCCGGGGCCCGAGACATAGTTCGTCACGCTCGATACGCGGTGCCAAGCCTCCAGGCGCTGATCGGGGCCGAGATAGAGGCTGGTTGCGTAGGGCTGGCCGCTTTTCGACACGAGGCCGACGGGATCACTGTCCGCTTCGCCGCCGGGCGGCAGATGGAGAACGCGGCTGCCGCTAAAGGTGACGGCGACACCCGCATCTTCGGCGGCAGCGCCAGCGCCGCTTGCCCGCGCGATCCGCGTTTCCAGGATATCCAGTGGCGCATCGCTGTAGCGGTTGCTGATATGCAGGCGAATTTCCGCGCCGCCGAGTGTGGGATAGATGATCTGCCGAACGGTCCGGCCGGCGATCTCCGGGGCTTGAAGAAAAGGCGGCAATTCTTCGCCGCCGAGGCTGGCCTGCTGGGGAATGGCCTGCAGCGGCGCGATCCAGCTCCTGACCCAATCCTCTCCGGCGACAGCGCCACGCGGCGCTGCAGCCAGAAGAAGACAGGCGATCGAAAGAGGGGCGATCGAGAGAGATAGGTGACGAAGCCATCGCATGATGCGCGAACCTTAGCCCGCAAACATTAAGCCTGCTTTAATCGCAGTCACGTTCCTGCCAGCCGCGTCCTGGCACTCTCTTGATCCGCGGTTTCAACCTCAGCCGTGATCGCGCTTCAGCAGGCGCAGGCGGAGCGCATTGAGCTTGATGAAGCCCGCTGCGTCACGCTGGTCATAGGCACCGGCATCATCCTCGAAGGTCACATGCTTCAGCGAATAGAGGCTCTTCGGCGACTTGCGGCCGACCACGGTGGCATTGCCCTTATAGAGCTTCAACCGCACCGTGCCCTCGACATGCTCCTGGCTCTTGTCGATCAGGGCCTGCAACATCTCGCGCTCGGGCGCGAACCAGAAGCCGTTATAGATGAGCTCAGCATAACGCGGCATGATCTCGTCCTTGAGATGGGCCGCACCGCGATCAAGCGTGATGCTCTCGATGCCGCGATGTGCGGCATAAAGGATGGTGCCGCCGGGTGTCTCATAGACGCCGCGCGACTTCATGCCGACGAAGCGGTTCTCGACCAGGTCCAGGCGGCCGATGCCATTGGCCTTGCCGAGCTCGTTCAGGCGGGTCAGCAGGGTAGCCGGGGACAGCTTCTCGCCATTGAGGGCGATGGCGTCGCCTTTCTTGAATTCGACCTCGATATAGGTCGCCTTGTCGGGGGCGGCTTCCGGCGAGATGGTGCGCTGATAGACGAATTCCTCAGGTTCCTGCCAGGGATCCTCGAGGGCTTTGCCCTCGCTTGAGGAATGCAGCAGATTGGCATCGACCGAGAACGGCGCTTCGCCGCGCTTGTCCTTGGCAATGGGAATCTGGTTCTTCTCGGCAAACTCGATCAGCTTGGTGCGGCTGGTCAGGTCCCATTCACGCCAGGGCGCGATCACCTTGATATCCGGATTGAGCGAATAGCAGGAGAGCTCGAAGCGGACCTGGTCATTGCCCTTGCCGGTGGCGCCATGGGCGACCGCATCGGCGCCGGTCTTGCGGGCGATATCGATCAGGTGCTTGGAGATAAGCGGGCGGGCGATCGAGGTGCCGAGCAGATATTGGCCTTCATAGAGGGCATTGGCACGGAACATCGGGAAAACAAAGTCGCGGACGAATTCCTCGCGCACGTCCTCGATGAAGATCTCCTTGATGCCCAGCATCTCGGCCTTCTTGCGCGCCGGCTCCAGCTCCTCGCCCTGGCCGAGATCGGCGGTGAATGTCACCACCTCGCATTGATAGGCTTCCTGCAGCCATTTCAGGATGACGCTGGTATCGAGACCGCCGGAATAGGCGAGCACGACTTTCTTAATCTCGCGGGCCATGACGCTTCCTCTAAAGCACGAAATCTGGGGAAATCCGGGCGGAAATTAGGGGAAACGCCGAGCCGAGGCAAGGACAGGCTATGGGCTGGCGCCTTGCAAGCGATGCAAATCAGCCGTCCCGGAAGGTCAGGTTGCCTGCCGCACTTATTCCTGCCCATAGTGGCAGATAATAAATAAGCAAAATGGGGGCGAGGACAGCATGAGACTGGCATCGGCGGCCGCGGCCAACCGGGGCAACACAAAGCGGGTCGACAGCGTCGATACTGCCCGTTTCATCGGCATCTTCTTCGTCTATTGGGGCCATATCGCCGAGCAGATCATGTATCTGCATAACGACATCGCGGCGGCCCAGTACAAATACATCTATTCGTTCCATATGCCGGTCTTCTTCGTGCTGTCCGGCCTGATTGCCCGTGACTGGGGCGCCCGGATGAGCCCGGGACAATTCATCGCCTCGCGCCTCGCCTCCCGCTTCGTGCCGCTACTGGCCTTCAACCTGGCGCTGGGTCTCATCAGTCTCTGGTCGACGCCGGACTTTCCGCCGATCCCATTGCAGACGGCTGCGGATTACGGCCATGCCATCGTCATGACCCTCACCCGCCTGCCGGTCTTCGACATCCCGACCTGGTTCCTGCTTTGCCTGATGTCGGTCGAGGCGATCCACTATGTAGTCTACCGCTTCCTGCGTGGCTCCGAAGTGCGCCTGCTGCTGGCCGTCCTCGCCTTCTATCTGGCCGGCTATTTCCTCAACCTGCATTTTGACTTCTTCGCCGCCGGCACCAATTACTGGCTGTGGAACGAGGCGATCACCGCCTATGCCTTCTATCTCGTCGGCGTGTTCCTGCAGGGACGCGGCTGGCTGCAGCTTCCGGCACCCCGGATGATGATGTGGCTGGGCGCCGTCATCGCCTTCGCCCTGGTCTATCTGACCTATGACCTCAACCAGGGACCCTTCCGCCTGATCCAGGCTGTGGTGATCCTGGCTGCGGGCCATGGTCATATCTTCTGGTTCCCGGTGACGGCGCTGATCGGATCGGCCGGCATGGTCCTCCTGGCGAAGGCGCTCCCCGATTGGCGCTGGCTCCCCTTTATGGGCAAAAACGCGCTGATCCTGATGGGACTCAACGGCGTCGTCTATCACCAGGTCAATACCAAGCTGGCCCACTGGTTTGTGGCCCATGGATCGGCGGGAGCCGCAGCGGTGACCGGCTTCTGCCTCGTCGTCAGCATCGTCAGCCTGCTCGCCACCGTGCCGCTGGTGATGCTGCTCAACCGCTATCTGCCGCAGCTCTTCGGCAAGCCGACGGAACGGGGGCCATTGCTGCCGGCTTTGTTGAAGGCGAAGGTCTAGCTGCCCAGCGCCTTCAAGGCGAGCGTGCTGTCGATATATTCGAGTGTGGTGCTGCTCTTGGTGGCGATCGCCGCCTTGAAGAAATCGGTGGCCGCCTTCTTGTCGCCCTTCAACAGGGCCTGCTGCCCGAGATAGTAATTGAACTCGCAGCGGAAAGCCTGCCCCTGCTTGAGATTGCTGCTGTCGAGGGCGGTGAAGACGGTGGCCTGATCGAGCTTGCCCTGGAAATAGCGGATCACCTGTACCGGCCATTGCTCGTCGAGCAGCTTGCCGGCGGCCGTATCCAGCGCCTTCGGGTCGCCATTGGCCAGCGGATCCTTCTTGGCCGCCTGGGCCTGGAACTGGCGGGCGAGGTTGAGGCGCAAAGCCGCATAGGGGTTGCTGTCGCGGAGATTCATGGCATTGGCGAAATCGGTGGCGGCGGCGGTGAAGTCACCTTTGGCGTAATAAGCGCGGCCGCGATTGTAGAACGCGGCTGCCGCCTTGGCATCGATCTTCACCATGGCGGTGAAATCGGCGATCGCCGGATCGAACTTGCCATTGCGCAGCAACAGGCCGCCGCGATCGAGCAAGGCGTCGAAATGATCGGGGTGGTTCTTCAGCACATTGCCGAGATCGGCGATGGCGTCATTGTCCTTGCCCTGTTGCGACAGCAGCCAGGCCCGCATGTAATGGGCGTCGACATTATCCTTGTCCTTGCCGATGGCGGTGTCGAAATCCTGCTTTGCGGCACTCTGCTGATTGGCGCGCATCTCGGCGATGCCGCGATTGACATAGGCTGCCGGAACATCCGGCTGGATCTTGATCGCCTGGCCGAAATCGCGAATGGCGGAATCATTCTGGCCCAGGTTCGTGTAACCGATGGCGCGGTTGTAATAGACGGCGGCCAGCTGATCGCTGGCGATTTGCCGCCCCTCGATCGCATGGGTGCAGGCGACCACCCGCAGCTGGGCATCGTCGTTGTTGAAACAAGCCTGCACGTCGTCCGGCAGGGTATCTTCCGGCAAGGGTGCCGGCTTGGCCTTCGGCTTGGCGTTCTTCTGCTCGTCCTGCTGCACGATGGAATTCGGCTGCTCCTCCGGCAGCGGCACCTCGGCCCAGGCGATCCGCGCCAGGCACAAGCTGAATACCGTGGCAATTGCGCACAGCCCGGCCCTGGTGGCGTAACGCTGTGCCGGTTGCGCAATTTCAAAACGACGAGAACGTGTCACTGCAAATAAAATCCATCATGTTAATCGGCCATCATGTTGATCGGCTGCCGATGCAGCCTTGCTGCCCCGACATGCATGCCGCCCGGCGCTGTCCGCGGCCTGACACCAGACAGCCTGATAACAGGGGGTAAATATCCGCGCCATTTATCTGTAGCGGCGCGAAGCTAACCCGGCCGGCACCCGGGGGCAACACGCAAAGCCGTGTCCGTTAATCTACCTTAAATGGCATTCGCCAAGGCGGCATGCTAGGCTGCGATGCCGCTTACCAAAGATTGCCCTGATTTCGCATCACCACGTGCATTGCTTGCCACGCGCATTTCTGCAGCGGATTTCAGCACAAGATTTCAGCACAGGGGGGAGTAGATGGCGAAGCCAAACAAGGATTGGTCACTGGTGCAGACGCGGGCACGGGAGGCGCGCAATCTGCTGGCGGCCCATAATGGCGGTAATCTCTGGCGCGACATCACCGTCGCCCATCTCGATACCGGCATTCGTCCCCATCCGATCTTCGGCAGCTGGGTCGATCTCGATGCCGGCGTCAATTTCATGGAGGCGGGCCAGCCGCCGATCGATCCCCTGGACGACGCCACTTATGGCGGCCATGGCACGCGCACG